>JABLTM010109212.1_pt1 | contig 23009 bp, 15 predicted proteins | sample 7160121 | NCBI WGS metagenome assembly JABLTM01 (sample SAMN14651224, study PRJNA627086) | human gut metagenome | isolation source: feces | host: Homo sapiens
CGTAGCAGCGCTACGCTAAGTGGAATGAGCGGACGCAAGCGCGGAAAAGGCGCGAGCAGATGGCGCAGGTGAATTTGGAAATAGTATTATCAGCGAATCTCAATATCCCCCGAAACGCTCCGGATGCTGCCCGTCACGGTTCTGCTGCCCCTGCGCCCGGAACGGCGCATCGAAATGTCACCGGAACGGCTGTGGACGTCGATGTTGTTTGTCCCCGTGTCGTCCGGCAGTTCCACGTCAATGTCGCCGGAGGTCGTGCTGCCGTTGATGAGCGACAGCGCGCCCGTGAAGCGCAGGTCTAAGTCGCCCGAAACGCTGCTAAAGTCGCACTGCCGCACCTTCGCTTCCAGCTCCACGTCGCCGCTGGTGCTGGCAAATTTCAGATGGTCGTAATCGCCGTGAATCTCCACGTCGCCGCTGACGGTGGAAATCTGCACATCGTTTGCATCGGCTTCAATGTTGATATCGCCGCTGGTGGTGGTGAATGCGCCGCGATTCAGCGGGGCGAACAGTTCTACGCTGATGTCGCCGGATGTGCTGGTAAAGTTCAGGTCGGTGACGTGGATGTCGCGCGCCTCGATGTCGCCGGAGGTCGTCAGGACGCTAATGGGCTTGTCGAAGATGCGCGGGATGCACAGCGTCACGTCGCCGATGCTGCGGGAAACGGTGATGTTCGGCTTGATGCTGGAGAACAGCTTGCCCAGTTCCTGCCCGAAGCGGGAAGCGGTGCTGGCGAAGCTGTCAATCATGCTTTCGATGCTGTTCGCGTTCTTGCCGTCACCCGTGCTTTCCTGCTTGAACCCCATCTTCGACATGTTGTCCGAGAATTCTTTAGCGTGCTGCTCGAATTCCTTGGCGTGCCGCTCGGCTTCCGCTTCCACCTGCTTGTCGCTCTTCTTGTCGCCGAAGAAGAAGTATTCGCCGTTCGGCTTCTTCACATACAGCCGCCCGTTGGCGAAACTGCCGCTGACGGTGAAGCTGCTTCGGTTGCGCTTCGGGGCATCGGGGTCGCGGCAGACGCGCAGAATACCGTCCTCAATGCGGCAGATGGACGCCTTCGCGCCTTCCACATCCTCAAAGCGGACATGCACGTCCCCGTCCGGCGATTCCTCCAAATGCACGTCGTCGCACACCATCGTCATTTCGATGCGCCCAATATCCGCCGGATGGAAAGTGAAATCCGTCTGCTCGCTGTCTCCATCGTCATCGGCCGGCACATCCGCGCTCTTCGGCGCTTCTTCCGCTTCGGGCGATTCAGACTTCTTCGGGTACTGGCTGATGACATCCTCCATGCCCTTCAAGCTCTCGACGACGGCGGCAATCGCGTCATCGTCGCTCAGCCCGCGGGACGTCATGTCCTGATAGCGCTCTTGGCAGTTGCTCATCGTCTCGTCGTAGAGCGCCTGCACCTCGTCCGTCATTTCCACATCCTGAAAGAGCAGATTCACAATCCGCTCAACCGTTTCGTTACGCATAGTGCTGTTCCTCCTGATTCTCCTGATTTGCGTTCTGCAGCCGCTGCCGGCTGATTTCCTCCCACGAGATGGTATCGCCAATTAAACGCTCCGCCAGAGAAAAGTCCGAAAACGGCGTTACCCGACGGAATGCGAAAATTTCTTTGCACATAATGTTATCCCTCCAATAGCTGGTCAAGCTGGCGTTTCGTGTCCTCCCACGCCGCCAAATCGCTGATGAGCTTTTCCTGCCCCAGCGCCGTGATGGCGTAGTAGCGGCGGCGCGCGCCGGACGTCTCGCTGCCCCAGTAGGACTGAATCAGCCCGGCAGCCTCCAGCCGGCGGAAAGCGGTGTACAGCGTCGCTTCTTTCAGCTCCACCTCGCCGCCGCTGAGCGTCGAAATGGTCTTGTTGATTTGGTAGCCGTAGCTGTCGCCGTGGGAAAGCTGGTGCAGAATAATGGTGTCGGTATAGCCGCGAAGAATATCTGCGGACAATGCCATATGCTTCACCTCCTATGGTTCATCCCTTGTCTTGGTATCTCGCCTTGACGAGTATTACTATATCACAAGATACTTCACCTGTCAAGGTATCTTGCAAGAAATATTTTGTTTTTTTTGCATGCCGCAGCCGCCCCTGTTCTTTTGCTGTTTCACCCTTGCGAAAAGGGAGAGCGTGGGGTACAATGGAAGCGTAAAAAATCTGCGGTGCAAGGAAGCATCAGCGGAAAGGCAAGGAGAGCGTATTATTATGGAAAAGATTCAGATGAAAACGCCGCTGGTGGAGATGGATGGCGACGAAATGACCCGCATCCTGTGGGCAGACATCAAGCAGCTGCTGATTGAGCCGTTCGTGGACTTAAAGACGGAGTATTACGATCTCGGTCTGCCGCACCGCGACGAAACGCGTGATCAGGTGACGATTGACAGCGCCAACGCGACGAAGAAGTACGGCGTCGCGGTCAAGTGCGCGACCATCACTCCGAACGCCCAGCGCGTGACGGAGTACAACCTGCACGAGATGTGGAAGTCGCCCAACGGCACGATTCGCGCTATGCTCGACGGCACGGTCTTCCGCGCGCCGATTCTCGTCAGCGGCGTTCGTCCGACGGTGCGTACTTGGCAGCAGCCGATTACCATCGCCCGTCATGCCTATGGCGACGTCTACCGCAATTCGGAAATCCGCATCCCCGGCGCGGGCAAGGCGGAGCTGGTGTTCACGGGCGCGGATGGGCAGGAGATTCGCCAGACGATTTTCGATTTCAAGGGGCCGGGCGTCGTGCAGGGCATTCATAATCTGGATGCGTCGATTACGTCCTTTGCCCATGCCTGCTTCCAGTACGCGCTGTCGGTCAAGCAGGACTTGTGGTTCTCCACGAAGGATACCATCAGCAAGACCTACGATCACCGCTTCAAGGACATTTTCCAAGAAATTTTCGATGCGCAGTATAAGGAAAAGTTTGAGCAGGCGGGTATTACCTATTTCTATACGCTGATTGATGATGCCGTGGCGCGCGTCGTGCGCAGCAAGGGCGGGTTTATCTGGGCGTGCAAGAATTACGATGGCGACGTGATGTCCGACATGGTGGCGACGGCGTTCGGTTCCCTGGCGATGATGACTTCCGTGCTCGTTTCGCCGGACGGCAAGTTTGAGTACGAAGCCGCGCACGGTACAGTCACGCGCCACTACTACAAGTATCTGAAGGGCGAGGAGACGTCGACCAACCCCGTCGCGACGATTTTCGCGTGGTCTGGCGCGCTCCGCAAGCGCGGCGAACTGGATCATCTGCCGGACTTGATGACGTTTGCCGACAAGCTGGAAAAGGCGACCATCGACACCATCGAAAGCGGCGTAATGACCAAAGACCTTGCGCTGCTGTGGGAGGGAACGCCTGCGCAAGCGGTCAACAGCCGCACGTTCCTCGAAGCTATTGCGTCGCGCATGGCGTAAGATGCTGTAGTGACTTTTTGCCCATAGCTTCTTTTGCGGATGCTTTCCTGCTGCTTACGGGAGGCATCCGCTATTTGGTATGCGCGGAATGTGATGGTAGGATGAAAAACGTGTCTGTCCCTATCACCGCTTTGGACATGCCGCTTCACATTCGCAAGGAAAACATGGAAAAAAGCGCGAATTAGCGTGAAATAGCCATTTTCATGTGCGAATGGAGTGTTGATTTTTGAACAAAAACAGACTATAATGGAATTGTACTGCAAATGGCATTTCAAGGCAGCAACGGATGAGAATCGGCTTATCCGTGAAAGGAGAATCTTCGCAAGATGAAGAAAATCATGCTTGTTTTCGGAACTCGACCGGAGGCCATCAAGATGTGTCCGCTGGTCAATGAGCTGAAGCGCCGCCCGCAGGTGCAGACAGTTGTCTGCGTCACGGGGCAGCACAAGCAGATGCTTCAGCAGGTGCTGGATGCGTTTTCGGTCGTGCCGGATTACGATTTGGCGATTATGCAGCCGAACCAGACGCTTTTCGATGTTACTACCGCTATCCTGACGCGCATTCAGGCAGTCCTCAATCAGGAAAAGCCTGATTTGACGCTCGTGCATGGTGATACCAGCACGGCATTTGTTACCGCACTGGCGTGCTTCTATCTGCATATTCCGGTTGGACATGTGGAGGCTGGGCTTCGTACCTACAACCTCGAAAGCCCTTTCCCGGAAGAGTTCAACCGGCAAGCAGTTTCACTGATTTGCCGGTATCATTTTGCGCCGACGGAAAAGGCAAAGCAGAACCTGCTGCGCGAGGGCAAAGACGAATCGTCTATCTTCGTGACGGGCAACACCTCCATCGACGCGCTGAAAACCACCGTTCGCGCGGATTACACCCACCCGGAACTGACGTGGGCGAAGGGCAGCCGCCTGATTCTCATCACCGCGCATCGGCGGGAGAACCTTGGCGAAGCCATGCACCATATGTTCCGCGCGATTCGCCGCGTATTGACGGAGCACCCCGATGTCAAGGCGCTCTACCCGATTCACCTGAATCCAGTTGTTCGGCAGGAAGCGGCGGAAGAGCTGTCCGGGCTGGAACGGCTGCACATTATCGAGCCGCTGGATGTGCTGGATTTCCACAATATCATGGCGCACAGCACGTTGATTCTGACCGATTCTGGCGGTATTCAGGAGGAAGCGCCTGGTCTGGGCAAGCCTGTTTTGGTCATGCGCGACACGACCGAGCGCCCGGAAGGCGTTGCGGCGGGTACGCTCAAGCTCGTCGGCACGTCGGAAGAGACGATTTACCGCGAGTTTACGCGTCTGCTGGATGACCCGGCGGCTTACGCGGCGATGGCGCACGCCAGCAATCCCTACGGCGATGGACACGCCTGCGAACGGATTGCGGATATTCTGTGTGAATAAACCGCGCTGGGCGCACATACAATCATCGTCGAAACACGGGGAGGAGCGTTCTTCATGAAAAAACAGTCATACCAACGCATCCTCGCTGTACTGATCAGCCTGATGATTCTGCTGACGGCGGGCATGGCCATCGTCGGCGCCGGACTGTTGCAAACCCGCGAGGATTCGCCGGACATTCTGCCGGAAGCGACGGCTACCGCGGATTCGGGCGATCTGCTGATGTCCTCCGACCTTGCGCCCGACCCGGCAAAGTGGTTTCTGCCTTACGACGGAGATTTGACCGACGCGGACGGAAATCCGGTGCGCCTATCCGCCCTGTGCGGAAAAACGACGATCCTGCTGTTCTGGTCAAGCTGGTGTCCGGACTGCCATGGATACTTGGCGGGCGACTTTGGGGCGGCGGTACAGGCCGCACAAGCGGCGGGGGCGCAAGTCATCCTTGTCTGCCGAGAGGGGATTCGCGGCGACACGCGCGAGAAGGCGGAAGCAGAATTGACGGAATGCGGCATTACAGGCATTCCGCTGTACATGGATGCGGACGCGGCGCTCTTTCACACGCTGGGACTGCGGAGCGTGCCGTCTCTGGCGGTTTTCGATTCGCAGGGGCAGCTGCTCCGCGCAACGGCAGATATGCCGAATGCGGATGAAATGGCGCAGCTGCTGGACGCGGCACAGCATCCGGCGCAGCAGACGCTCGCGTTTTTGAACCAGCTGATTCAGGCAGATGGGGCGATTCCATCCACCTATACGCTGTCCGGCGGCGCGGTTCATCCGGGCGATACTGTACTTTCCGAGACGATGGGGCAGACCATGCTCTATGCGGTGCAAACGGAGGATGCGGCGCTCTTCTCCGATACCTGGCGTTATGTCCGTGACAAAATGACCGTCGGCGGCTTAACTGTCTGGCGGATTCAGGCAGGCGAAAAAGCGGCGGCTAATGCGTCGCTGGATGATCTGCGTATTCTCCGCGCGCTGATGGAAGCGGATGCGGTATGGGGTGGCTACGAGCGTGAAATCCGCGAACGGGCGGCGGCACTGTACACTGCCTGCGTGGTGGATGATGCGCTGGTCAGCTTTGCGAACGTCGATGGTTCGGGGCATGGTGATAGTGTCACCCTGTGCTATCTGGATGTGCAGACGATGCGCGCCTTATCCGCCTATGACGTGCGGTGGACAGCCGTCGCGAACCGCAGCGAAGCCATATTGACTGATTCGCGCGCGCTCATGAGCAGCGAACTCCCGCTCTACCGTGCCTCCTATACCCTGGCAAAGGATATGTTCAGCAATGCGGCGGCGCAGATGACCGAAGCGGCGCTGACAATCCTGCACGCGGCGCAAATCAGCGCGGCAGGGGAGCAGACGCTGGATTGGCTGGATGCGCAGCTTGGCGCAGGCGCGATTTATGCGCAGTACGCGTCAAACGGACAGGTCGGCTATGGATTCCGCTATGAGGCGATTGGGTCGTACGCCGTCCTGGCACAGGTCGGTGCCGTCAGCGGGCACACGGAGCTTGCGCGGCTGTCGCTGGCGAAACTGGAGAACCGCCGCATTGCGACGGGGACATTCGCGGGCGCTTATGGCAGCATCAAAGGCGAAACATCCTATACATTTGATGAATTGGAAGCTCTTTTTGCGCTCATGGCCATGAAGCCGTAACGCAGGAAAGGAGAGTGCAGTGTGCGCGCGATTGCGTGTCTGATTGTGAAACTCAGCGGCTTGTTTGTCAAGCTGTACCACCTGATTTTGAACGCCATCCGTCGGTTTGACCGCGCGATGCGCAAGCGCTACCGTCCGAAGCACCTTGCCCTGATGGTGGTGTTGGTGATTGCGGCTACAGCGTCGATTACACTTTTTGTCCCGCCGTATCTGGGACTGTCCAACGACGGCAGCTTTGACGCTGTGTTGGCGGATACCGGGTTGTCCCGGCTTGACCCGTCCGACACAAGCGCTTTCTTCAACTATTATGAGCGTGTCTATAACGTCGGCTCGCCCGCGCTTCCGACCGGTACAACGCCGCTAATTCAGCGGATGCTGGTGCGCACGGCGGTCGTCATCGACGAACTGGTGACGCACGACGGACTGTTTGACATGCGCTTCCTCGCAGCAATCTATCTGGTGATTTACATCCTGCTTCTCATCCCGATGCTCTCCAAGCTGCTGGGACGCGTCAAAGTCTACTCCGAGGGGCTTTTTATCGCGGTTTTTGCTGTGCTGATTTTCGGCGATACCGCCATGATAACCCGCTTTGCCTCTTTTTACACGCAGCCCATTGAGCTGATTTTGATGGTTGCCTTGGCGAACTGCGTCCTGCAGATTCCGGATAGCCTGAACCGCTTTCTGCCGCAGATTGGGCTTGCCGTCACGGTCATCCTGCTGATGGCGGTCAACCAGTACTGCGCGCTGATGGGCGTCGTCTTTTCTGTTGCGTACTGGATGCTCATGCGTCACAAAGCGGATGCGCTTCATAAGGGGCTGTATTCGCTCCTTGCAGTGCTGCTGTGCGTCGTCAGCGTCATGCAGACGGGCGATATGGTCAACAATCAGACGGTTAACGAGAAGTACGACCAAATGACGCGCGGCGTTCTCTTTGAGGCGACTGACCCGGAAAAAGCACTGGCGCAGTTCGGCATTGAGGCGCGGTATTCCGTGCTGACGGACACGTATTCCACGCAGAGCTACCCCGTTGTACTGCCGGAAAGCGGCGCGCTGGATGAGGGTTTTCTTGACCACTACACGACGTCGGACGTGACGCTGTATTACCTGCGCCATCCGATTCAATTGTTGGGGCTGTTTGAGGTCGGCGTGCGCAACGCGTTCTTCACGCGAACGGATTATTCCGGCAACTACGAGCAGTCCAGCGGAATGCCCGCGCGGGCAAAGGCACTGTTCCTCTCTATCTGGTCAACGTTCAAGGAGCGTTCCGCCCCGCAAACGGCGGCGTCGCTGCTCCTGCTGGTCGTCGCCTTCCTCTTTTTCCGCCGTAAAGCGGACGAAAAGCTGGAATCCGGCAGGGAAGCCGCCAGTGTCTACACCATGCTCAGCGTGCTGCTTTTCGCGGCGGTCACTGTCGAGCTGATGACGGTCGTCATCCTCAGCGGCGATAGTCTGCTGCTGCGCCAGAGCTTCCTGATGGGCTGCCTGATTGACCTGCTGGCGATTATGGCATGCACTGAGGGACTCCACCGACTGAAAATTATTGAAACGGACGGGCAATAAAGGAGGCTGCCATGAAAAACGAAACGCAATCGGCACTGGTAGCGCGGGATGCGGCTATCATTTTGCTGCTGATCTGGGCGTTTATGCAGGCGCTGCTGATGATTTGGGCACCTGCGGATACGCAGACGACGTATTTGCTGCTGCTGTTCCTGATGGATATTGCCGTGCTGTGCGGCTTTATGGATCGCGTCAACACCGGCACGGCGCTTGCGGCGACGATTACCTGCGGCTGGGTGGCGTATAAGCTGTATTCTTTTTATGCCGTGGGCGAAACGGTGCACTTGACCGACTATTTTGTGACTGTACTGCCGCTGCTGGGATCGGGCGCGGCGGCGCTCTTCTCCCGCAGTATGCGCCACGTCAATGCCGAGAACAAGCTGCTGCGCCGTCAGGTGGATGAACAGGTGCTGGTGGACGATGTGACGGAACTGTACAACCTGCGCGCCATGTACCGCGATGCGCAGATGATGACGGGCTACTGCGTCCGCAACCATCTGCCGATTTCGCTGATGATTATCCAGATGCGCTACGAAAGTGAACTGCGCGGAATGCTGTCCCACAGCCGCTATATCCAACTGCGCAAGCGGCTGGCGGAACTGGTGATGGACAGCGTGCGCGTAGAGGATAAGGTCTATTGCATTGACGAACATGGCACGATGGCGATTTTGCTGACCTCCAATGAAGCAAACAGCGCCTATGTCTGCAGCCGCATTATTGCAGCGGTGACGAAGGAGGATGCTTTTGACGGCATTCTGGAGCGCGGGACGCACATGGATCTGCGCTTTGCCTGCAAGGAGTACGACGAGCATTTCGGCAAGGACATGATGGCGTTCAAGAAAGCCGTTGAGAGCGAGCTGGCGTATGATGTGTAAGGCGAAAGCGTGGGTACTGGCGCTGGCGGCGGGGCTGCTGCTTCTGCTGATACCCGCACAGGCGCGCGCGGATGTGACCCGTCTGCTGATTTTGAACGACGAGCAGACAAGTGAGACGAGCGCAGCGGCGACGGACGTCCTGCGGCGATTCGCGCTCTATTCCAGCTGGACATGCACGTTTGCCAGCAGCGAGGATGTGCCGGACACCGACGGCTACACCGCCGTCATCATCTGCACCGACCCGAATCGGGCGCTGAATGCGTCGGTGGCGCTGGCGATTCAGGAGAGCAAACTGCCTGTGTTTGTCATCGGCGCGGGCGGCTTGGCGGAGCTGACGAAAACGCAGGTATATGAAGGTTCGCTGACATTGCGCTTGCAGACGCAGGCAAACGCCGCGAACGATATGCTGCTTTCCGGCAATTCGCTTCTGCTGATGAAGAAAAGCGGCGAATCGCTCGGCGGACAGATTTTCGTCGGCGCACAGGCGTTCTCGCTCTGCCAAACAGTGGGAAACATCACGCATTTGGCATACTTCGACCCGTCGCAGGAAGCGCAGTGCGCGTTCCTCTCGACGCTGCTGCAAACGTGGCTGTGGCCCTACAAAAATTCCCCGACTGCGTACGGGAAGTATCTCGTGCTTGACCGCGTTTATCCGTTTACCGACCCGGAGCGGCTGCTGTCGCTGGTGGAGATGCTCGAAACGGAAAATGTGCCGTACGTCCTGTGTGTCATGCCGATTTACGCCAACGCCGATTATCCGGCGATGAAGCGTTTCTGCGAGGTGCTGCGGTATGCGCAGAGCCGCGGCGCGGGCATTGTGATGCACGTTCCGCAGGTGACGCTGGTGAACGTGACGGTGGAGGACTTGCAGGAGAATATCGCCAATGCGTATTCCGCCTATTCGCGCTATGGCGTCTACCCGCTGGCGATTGAAGCGCCGGATGTGTGGCTGATGAGCGAAAAAGGCCAGGATGTCCTGCGCGGCTGGCGAACGGTGTTCCTCTTCCGCTCGGATGAAGCGCTTTTCGGCGAGAAGCAGGCGGAGAACACGGCGTTGCGCGATGGCCACCAAATCGTCGCGCCTGCCTACGCTGACACGACCGCCTTCACCAACGCCTACGCACAGGCGATTTACCTTGACCCGTCAGAGGATATCGAGACGCTCCGGACGCAGGTCAATCGGCTGAAGAACTCCCGCACAGCGCTCAAGAAGCTTTCAGATGTGGAAGGCATCGTCTATGCGGGCGACCTGTATGTGCATTTTTATCCGGCGGATGGGCTGTATGTCAACGGAAAGGCAGCGTCGCTTGTCTATCAGCGCTTCAATTACGATGAGGACTACGTCTACGACCGTGGCTTTGTGCAGTATATGACAGAGCAGATTCAGGCGAGCAACAAGCTGATTCTGGTGTTCGTGGCTGTGGCGTGCACGATTTTCATTGCCGGGATGATTATTTCCCGGCGGACGACGCGGCGGCAGCTGCTGGGCAACCATCCGCACGCGAAAGACGAGCAGGAGGGGGTGAATCTGCATGACGGCGGCTGATTATTTGATGCTGATTTCGATGGTCTGCATCTGGGCGCTGATGGCGATTAACGTCTTTCTGTCCGTCGGCGGATTCCTGTATTACCATCAATGCAGCAAAACGGACGGGCATGTGCCGATTGACGAGTACCCATTCGTGTCGATAATGGTGCCGGCGCACAACGAGAGCGTCGTCATCCGGCGCACCGTCCGCGCCCTGCTCAACTTCGACTACCCGCACGACCGCTACGAAATCATCGTCATCAACGACAACTCTACCGATGACACCGCAAATGTGCTCAAGCAGATTCAGGCGGCGAATCCCGGCCGCAACCTGATTGTCGTCAATACGGATAACGTTGTCGGCGGGAAAGGGAAGTCTAACGCGCTGAACATCGGCTATTCGGTAGCAAAAGGCAGCGTGTTTGCGATTTACGATGCGGACAACACGCCCGAACCGCAGGCGCTGCGCATTCTGGTGGAGAATCTGATGAGCGATTCGTCGCTGGGCGCGGTCATCGGCAAATTCCGCACCCGCAATCGAAGCGCTTCGCTGCTCACGCGCTTTGTCAACATCGAGACGCTGGCGCACCAGTGCATGAATCAGGCGGGGCGCTGGTTCTACTTCGGACTGTGCACCATTCCGGGCACGAACTTCGTCATGCACCGCCACATCATTGAGGAAATTGGCGGCTGGGATCCGGACGCGCTGTCGGAGGACACGGAAATCAGCTTCCGCATCTACCGCATGGGCTACAAAATCAAACTTGTGCCGCAGGCGGTGACGTGGGAGCAGGAGCCATTCCGCCTGGGGATTTGGTTCAAGCAGCGCACCCGCTGGGCGATGGGCAACTTGTATGTGCTGATGAACAATTTCAAGTATATCTTTGATCCGTCCGGCGGCAAAATGCGCATGGATGTGCTGTACTACGCGCTGGTTTATATCCTGATGGCGTTCACGCTCGTCTGCTCGGACACCATGTTCGTTCTGGGTGTGCTGGGGTACAGCCATGTGTCGCTGGGCGGCTTGTCCACGATGGTGTGGGTGATGGCGTGCGCGCTGTTCGAGTGCAACGTCATGCTGACGCTGGCACAGGAGAAGAATGAGTTCAATCTGCAATCGGCGGCGCTGGTTCTGCTGATGCTGTTTACCTACTCGAAACTGTGGGTGGTTGTCGTCCTCCGCGCCATGTGGATGACGGTGAAGAAAATCGTCAGCAAAACGGATTACACTTGGTATAAGACCGAACGTTCCGCAGACTAAGCAGACTAATCAGAAGGGATGGACTGAGAACGATGAACACACGCTATTTCACAAGCCGTCTGCTGGCTTTGATGCTCGCAGCGCTGCTGGTTTTCTCCTGCGCTGCGGCGGAGGAAACCGAAATTCCCAGTGGTGTGGTGGACAATTTTGTCCAGGGTGAAATTGAAAAGCAGCAATCCGCCGGCGACGCAACGGCCTTTGAGGCAGGCGCGGCGGCAGGGGAGTATTATGCAGATTTCACCTTTGGCGGCGTGCAGACACTCAGCGGCATTACGACGACGCTGAGCCTGTACGCAAATCTGCCGAAGTACGCCAAGCCCGTCAGCGCTGTGCTGCGCCTGAGCTACACCGCATCCGACCTGATTCTGACGGACATTTCCTCCCTGACGTACTATATGAACGGCACGCCGTTCGGCTCGTCGAAGATTGTCGCGCGTTCCGACGGCGCACAGACCGTCGTGTACGTCAACGTCCCGGTGGAACTGCTCACGACGGGCTATAATCTGCTCGAAATTCTCTCGTATGTCCGCCTGACGGACGACGAAGGCTGCCGCGACGACTACAACGGCGCGAATTGGGTCAAGATCGCCGATACGACCTGCCTGCGTATCTACTACGAGATTTCCGACGATGCGGATGAGCTGTACATGTACCCGTACCCCTTCATTTCGCTGATGAATCCCAATGGCGCGGAAAGTGCCGTTGCCGTCAGCGACGCGGCGGACGAAGCCGAGCTGACCGCCGCCATGATGCTGATGGCGGGCATGGGCAACAGCCTGTCCGCTGAGAACGCCATGACGCTGTGCCGCCTGTCGGATGCGAATCGTCAAAACGTGCTGTACGTGGGTCTGAAGAAGAACACGCCGGAGCATCTGCTGTCCCTGCTGACGCAAAGCGTTCCTGCGACGGGCGCACTGGTGCAGCGCGTGACGGATGGCGACACATCGTATCTGCTGATTGTCGCGGAGGAAGAAGCCGCGCTCAGCGAAGCCGCCGCGCTGCTCAGCGACACATCCCGCGTGGCGCAGCTCCACACGTCGCAGACCTACGTTTCCGTCGGCGAAGCGCAGCAGTATGCCCTCGCGTCGGAAACGTCCGGGCTGACGCTGGCGGGGCAGTACACCATTAAGGACATTTCCGGCAACGGCATCAGCTTCTCCGGCCCCTTCACGCAGAAGATGACGATTTATCTGCCTGTCGCGAAGGACTATGTGCTGTCGAGCGAAAGCCGCTTCTCCTTCGACATCCGGTACAGTGAGAATCTGGACTTCGACCGCAGCCTCGTCACGTTCTACTGGGGCACGAGCATCCCGCTGTATTCCCACAAGCTGACCAAAGAGGGCGCAACGGGCGAAACGCTGACCTTCTCCGTCCCGGCAGATGCCATCGGGGAGGCGGGCAGCAGCATTACCGTTGTGTTTGACCTCGAAATCAAGGATTTGGACTGCACCGTGCGGTCGATGAACACGCCGTGGGCGTATATCGCGGCAAACTCGTCACTGTACCTGCCGGCGGGCGAAAACACAACGCTGAATCTGGCAAATCTGCCGGCGCCGTTCCAGCGCGCAAGCCGCATGAACAATGTCGTGATGATCCTCAGCGATGACGCGACGCAGACGGAACTGACGCTCGCAGGGCGCATCATGGCGATGCTCGGCGCGGGCAGCACGCCCTATGGCTTGCTGAAAGTCATCCGAGCGGAGAATTTCCAAGCAGCCGCCCACGGCAACAGCAACCTGATTGTCGTCGGTCTGTCCGACCGAAACAGCGTCCTCAAGCAGATCAATCCTTACCTGCATTTCCAGTACACGGACGATATGACCAGCCTTGCCGAAAGCACGAAGCTGGTGATGACGACGGATTATGCCCACGAAGCCAGCGTGCTCCAGCTGATGAAATCCCCCTACAACGAGACGATGGCGCTGCTGACTGCTTCCGCCGTGACCGAAGCAGGCTTGCAGAACCTGATGGCGCGCTTGAGCACGGAAAAGAACCGCTGGTCGCTGGGCAAGGAAGCGCTGGTGGTGGATGGCTATGGCGGCGCATCCAGCTATCAGTTCACCGTGTCCACAGCGCTGACGCAGAACGCGGAAAAGCCGTCGTTCGCGGATGTTATCGTGCAGAATCGTGAGCCGATGACGCTGCTGCTGGTCGGCATGGGCTGCATGTTGGTGCTGCTGCTTGCTACGGTGCTGCTGCTCGTGCGTATTCACCACCGCAGAAAGTACGACGATAAGTAACCTGATTTTCGGCGAGGCGGAGGAAGGAGACAAAGGCTCATGCTGTTCAACTCCATTGAATTTCTGCTGTTTTTCCCGGCAGTCGTGCTCTTGTACTACGCGATTCCGGGCAAACTGCGCGTCTTTTGGATTCTTCTGACGTCTTACCTGTTCTACATGAACTGGAATCCGGCGTATGCGCTGCTGCTGCTTTTCTCCACGGCGGTCACGTTCCTTTTCGGCTTGCTGATCGGGAAAAGGCGTACCAAGGAGAAAGCAGCGGCAGAGGCAGGACGCCCGATTCGCCAGATTTCCAAGGTCTGGGTCGGCGTGTCCTTCGCTGTCAACCTCGCGATTCTCTTCTTCTACAAGTATTTCGACTTTACCGTTGATAACCTCAACGTTATTCGCGGGTGGATGGGTCTTGCGCCTGTCACACCCGGTTTTGACGTGCTGCTGCCCGTCGGCATCTCGTTCTACATCTTTCAGGCGCTGTCGTATGTCGTTGATGTTTACCGCGGTGACGTGCGCATGGAGACGAATTTCATCAAGTACGCGGCGTTTGTCAGCTTCTTCCCGCAGCTGGTCGCCGGGCCGATTGAACGTTCGACTAACCTCCTGACGCAGTTCGACACGCCGCATAAGCTGGAATACGATAACGTCCGCGACGGTCTGCTTCGGATGGTGTGGGGCTTCTTCCTCAAAATTGTCATCGCTGACCGCGCCGCGATTCTGGTCAATCAGGTGTTCAATTACTGCAATTACTACGAAGGCCCGACCGTGCTGATTGCGGCGGTTCTCTTCGCGTTTCAGGTTTACGGTGACTTCGCGGGCTATTCCAATATCGCCATCGGTGCGGCGCAGGTCATGGGCTTTAAGCTGATGAAGAACTTTGAGCGCCCGTATCTCGCTGTGTCCGTATCGGACTTCTGGCGGCGCTGGCATATCTCGCTCAGCACATGGTTCCGCGATTACTTATACATTCCGCTGGGCGGCAACCGCAAGGGGACGGTGCGCAAGTACATCAACCAGATGATTGTCATGCTTGTGTCGGGCTTGTGGCACGGCGCGGCGTGGAATTACGTCATCTGGGGGGGTATCAATGGGCTGTATCAGGTGGCGGGCGGCATCACGAAGCCCTTCCGCCGCCGCATCCAGCAGAAAACCGGCGCGCGCACGAAGACGCTGAGCTGGCGCATCGGGCAGGTTCTGACGACGTTTGTGCTGATTGACCTGTCATGGATTTTCTTCCGCGCGAACAGCCTCGGTGACGCCATGCACCTCCTGTCGAGCCTCTTCCGCGGCTGGAACACCAATATCTTCTTCGACGGCAGCCTGCTGAAACTGGGGCTTGACCAGACGGAGTGGCTTGTGCTGCTGGGCGCGCTGCTGATTCTGCTGGCGGTCAGCCTGATGCAGGAGAAGGGCGTGTCCGTGCTGGAAGCAGTCAAGCGGCAGCAGCTCTGGTTCCGCTGGCTGATTTACCTCGCGGCGATTTTCGTCGTTCTGCTGACGGGCATCTACGGCCCCGGCTTCGCGGCATCGTCGTTCATCTACTTCCAATTCTGACGAAGGGAGCGCGGAAAGAATGAAAAAGCTGATTCAAAAAGCCGTCAAGGTTCTCGCCTTCCTTCTGGTGCTGGCGCTGTGCTATGGACTGATGGATCAGGTGCTGAAAATCAAGACGGACGACATGGTGTCGATGGTCAAGCTGCGTCAGCTGCCGTCGGACACGGTGGATGTGCTGCTTGTTGGGTCGTCGCATATCGGGACAAATGTTGATAATCAGCAGATTTTCGATGAATATGGTATTTCAAGTTACAATTTGTGGGTTGGCATGCAACCGATCTGGAATACTTACTATTGCTTGAAAGAAGCGCTGTCAGCACAAAGCCCGCAGATTGTGATTGCTGAAGTGTACTTAAGCACGACAACAATGGACTATTCGCCGAAAGAAACGGCAATAAAAAATGTTGAATTGCTGAATTTGGGTATCAACAAAGTTCAAGCTGCTTTTGCATCTTATGAAAAGTGGACGGATGCCGTAGAAGCCTTGTGGGGATTGCCGTACTATCATGAACGGTATGATGATTTAACTATTGCGGATTTTGTGCAGGAAAATGATTTGTCGCTTCCTGCGCCGAGACGCCCGGAGGGTGGCGTGGCTATCCTAAAAATGCTGGATTATGCTTCCATTACAGATAAACTTCCGATTACTGAAAAAAACGAACAGTATTTGCGAAAAATTATTGATTTGTGCAAGCAAAAGAACATTACGCTAATATTGATGGCTGCGCCGTTTGAAGCGACAGAAGAAGCTGCTATGCGGCTGAACACTGTTGCAGAAATTGCCAAAGAAGAAGGCGTACCGTTCCTCAACTATGTGAAGGAATGGGATAGCCTTGGGATGGACGCAAACACTGACTTTTATGATGGCGGTCACTTCAATAATCAAGGTATTGTTAAGTTTTCCCGCATTGTGGGACAGTATTTATCACAGAATTATTCTTTGCGTGATTGTAGAAAAATTGAAGGATTTATATGGAATGCTTCGCAGACAACTGCTGATAAAAACAAAGCAGAGTTTATCTTAAGCAATCAGTTCTCTGGTGATGGTGTTTCTGAATACTATGATACAAAGATTAAACTCTATGAAAATCGTTATAGTTCATGGACAATATTGACCCAAATTGGTCTGCCCTTGCCAGACACGGATGAAGGGCAGGTCGTTATGGCTTGCTTTGATGAGCAAAATGGCGAGAATTATCGTGGGTTGCTGATTCGCGGTGAAGGCAATGCGCTCCAAGTGATATTGGGGAACAATCGTACATTCATGCTGCCACTTTTGCATGGTGATTCCGCTACGCTTGCCATCACCAAGGACAATGAACGATATTCTATTTATCTAAATGGTGAAAAACTCTATGAGAATGAGCAGCTTCCCTGCGACGCCTATTCCGGCACGCTCCTCCTCGGCTGCGAAGAGCTTTCCCCCGGCGGGGAGAAGTTCCGCTTCTCGCCCACGCGCGTGCTGAACCTCGAAGTCTATGACAGCGTGCTGACGGACAGCGAAATCCTTGCGTGGCAGCCGGAAGACCTGCCCGAAGCGCCCAAGCCGCTCGGCATCGGCGTGAAGGACGCGGCGGAAGTCTACACGCTTCCGGAGCAGTTCGTCGGCGGCGACGAAACGTATCGTCAGGCGTCGTATCTCGATACGCAGACACAGCTGTTCGCCTCCACTGCGACGCGCTTCACCCTGCTGACCAGCGTCACGCCGAGTGAAAATCCCGGCAATGGCGTGTTCCTGTCCTGCTTCGACGAGAATGCCAAGAACTATCGCGGTCTGCTGATCCGCCAGCTGGACAACGCGCAGATCAACATCGTTTTCGGTCAGAACGTCGGCGTGACTGTGCCGGGCGAATTTGACCGCGAAACGCACCTTGCCATCGTCAAGGACGGCACGAATTACCGCATCTATGCGGACGGTCAGCTGGTCGCCGAAGCCGAATCGCCTGCGGATAGCTATGACGGCACGCTGCTCATCGGCGCCCAGCGCGACGCGGACGGCGATATCTTCCGCATCAGCAAGACGCGGGTGAATCACCTGTCTGTCTACGCGGGCGTGATGGCAGAAGCGGACATTGCGGCCTACGACTTCGCCGACGCGCCGCTGCCGCCGGAACTGGTTGCGGAATCCGCCGCGTACACCATGCCCGGCGCGTTCGTCGGCAACGGCAGTGACCGTGCGCTCGACACGGGCGTGAAGCTCTACGACGTCGCGACGAAGGACTGGACGCTCGACACCGTCATCGACGTGCGCAAGGGCGTGAATAACGGCGTCTACATGTCCTGCTTCAGCGAGGAAACCGGGCATTACCGCGGCTTCATGCTCCGGCAAGACAATGCCGATACGCTCACAGCCTATGTCGGCAATAGCGTCGGCGTCACGGTGGATTTGCCGCAGGGCACGTCGCTGATGCACCTCGTGGTCGTCAAATCCGGCAGTCAGTACACGATTTGGCAGGACGGCGAGCTTGTCCAGCGCGTCGAAAGCGCCTGCGATAACTACGACGCGACGCTCCTCCTTGGCGCACAGCGTGATGCGGACGGAAACCTGTTCCGCTTCTCGAACGCGGGCATCCGGACGCTGAACATTACGGACGGCGCGCTGTCTGACACAGACGCGGCGGCGCTTTCCGCCCCTGTGAAGGACAACAGCCGATTCTAACCCATATCGAAAGAGAGGAATCTTGCGCATGGAACAGACACGACGGGCGAGGCTGACCGGATTGATGGCAGCTCTACTGACCGTAGCGGCGATTCTGTGGACGCTGTTTGCGTCGCCGTCCATCGGGGTGGTGGCGGACGGCAGCTATGCTTCGGCGGCGGAAGGGCTTGCGCTGCGCTATGCGGAAGAGAGCATCCCGACCGGGCAGCGCGTGGAGGACTTCGCCTATGAGGACACGGCGTATTCCACGCTGTTATTCGCTTCCCGAACCTCCGTCGGCGCGGCGGTTGCGCTCGTCCGGCTGGCGACACACCCGCTCGGTCTGGGTTTCAGCACACGCTATTTGGCGGTCGTGTATGCGCTGCTGATGGGCTGGGGCGCGTACCTGCTGGCGAACGGGCTGGCGCGGCGGTCGCGCACGGCGGCGATTCTTGCGACGCTCGGACTGCCGCTTGCGCTGGCGAATCCCGCCGTCATCGGCTATTTGAACAGCCTGTATGCGGTCGGCGCTTCCATGGCATATTTGCTTCTTTTCCTCGGCGCGACGGTTTATTGCCTGTGCCGGGAAAAGGGATGCGGCGTTCAATGGACGCTGCTGGTGCTTTTTGCGGCGCAGCTGATGCTGCGTACCATGGCGCAGATGATGGTGCTGCTGCCCGCGGCGGTGCTGGCGGTTGTGCTGTGCGCCGTGCATAGCTGCCCCGGACGGGCAGAACGTCCGCTTCATGCGGCGTGTGTGCTGATTGCAAGCCTGATGTGCGTGAGCGGCCTGGTCACAGGCTGGCAGGCGGACGATACGGTGCATTCCGCCGCCGCGAACTACTTGGCGGTCTTTCAAGGCTATCTGCCCGCATCGGAGAAGCCGGAGGAGACGCTGGAAGCCCTCGGCTTGCCCGAAAGCTACCTCGCGGACATCGGCAAAAGCTACTATGAACCTTCCGAAAACTTTGTGAACGATCCGCGGGATGCGGAGAATGCCGCCCTGCTGAACGAAAATATTTCGCTGGGGAAACGGGTGAAATTTGCGATTCAGCATCCGGCAGTCGTTCGCACCATGATGGACAAAAACGAAAGCGCTTTGCGGAACGCGGACAGCTGGTATTTGGCGGACGATGCTGGGAATGCCGTTTCGTCACGTTCACCGCTGCATACCGTGCTGGAAACCATTTTCGGGCGTGACCATCACGCCATTTCCCGCTGGTGCTTGATTTGCGCGGCGCTCCTCGTGCTGCTGCTGCCCATTGTACGGCGGCAGAGCGCATCCGTGATGCTCTGCGCGTTTCTGCTGATGGTACTGCTTGGCACGATTGGCTATCTGCCGCTGACCCTCGTGCTGACGGGCGGCATTGACCTGCTGACCGTGAAGCCGCTGGCGTTCCTGCTGGGCGGTTTGGCGGTGCTGATGAGCCTTGTGTCCGGCGCGGTGCTCCTTCGCCGTCTGATGGCGTGGCTGAGCGTGAAGGACGCGAAATTGGCGCTGCCGCCCTGCTCGGCGGGCGCGTCCGGCGGACTGCTGGCGTATCTCCGTAAAATCCGCGTGACGCAAAAGGGGACGGTCGCCATTGTTGCATTGGTTTGCGTGGTGCTCTGCTGCTGGCAGCTGCTTCCGGCAGAGCACATTGGCGGCGTGAACAACGGCGACTTCGGGCGCATGATGGAACAAATCGACCTGTACTGGGCACAGCCGCAGCTCGATGATGAATCGACGCAGCTTGAGTGGGGTGTCGTCGAGGATTACTCCTACCGTGAGCCGTTCCATCCGGCGCGCTTGACCTCCATAGACCCCACCTATTCGCTGATTTTCCCGTCGATGCTCGTGCGCTTCATCACCCTGCTGACGGGCGGCAATTACTCCACGCAGGTGCAGGCGTTCATCCTGCTGGCGCTGGTGATGGCGGCGCTGCTGCTGCTCGTGCACGACCTGTATCCGCTGCTGGGCAAGCTGACGCTCCCGGCGGGGCTGATTGTTGCGTGTATGCTGCTGGGCGAAAATTACCTCGCATGGTACAACTCGCTCTTCGGCGAAACGATGATTCCCGTCGGCTTGATGCTGACGATTGCCTGTACGGTGCATCTGGCGCTGATGCCGCGCGGCAGCCGGAAAAGCTGGCTGTGGATGATTCTGCTTGCCATCAGCGTGCGATTTCTCTGCACTGCCAAGGCGCAGATGGCGCTGGCACTCCCGGCGGCGATTGTTCTGCTGATTGTCTTTACCGTCTATCATCATCCGCAGACGAAAAGGCCGCTGATTGCGTTTTCGCTGATGGGCGCGCTGCTGTGCGGGCTGGTCAGCTACGACACGCTCGGCGTGTACCGCAAAAATCAGGGGGTGTCTGAAAAGCAGACCATCTGGCAGAGCGTGTTTTACGGTGCGCTGATGATTGCTGACGACCCGGACGCAGCCATGGAAGAGCTGGGCATTCCGGCGGAAATGAAGGCGGACATCGGCAAACACGCGTACTATCCGAACAGCGAGTACGTTTATCCCATTGAGTCGGACGAATTACAGGAGAAATTCTATGACCATGTGACGACGATGACGCTTGTGCGCTACTATCTGCGCCATCCGAAGGACATGCTGACAATGATGAACCGCGCGGCACAGGAATCCGTCACATTGAGCACGTCGTTCATGACCTACACGGACGCGCTGTACAGCGACAATCGTCCGCTGCACCGCATGAACCTCTGGTGTAATCTGCGCAGCATCTTCGCGGCGCGCGCGTTCTGGGTGTATGTGCTGCTCTACGGCACGGCGGGCGTGTTCTGCCTGACGCTGATTTGCCGCAAAAAGACGCAGAAGCGGACAAAGCTGCTGGCGATGCTGTTCCTGTGCGTGATGTTCGTGGGTGTAATGCAATATCCGCTGTCGGTCATCGGCAACGGCTTTGCGGACAACAACAAACAAATGTATACCTTTATGCTCTGCCACGACCTGCTTGTTGTGGCGGCAGGCGTGGTGCTTGTGCGGCGGCTGATTTCGGCGCGGCGCACAGCGGAAAATGCATTCAGGGAGGAAGCAGACCATGAGCCGCAAGAAGAATCTGCTTGATTATCTCGCGCTGACGCTGTTTATCATGTGCATGGGCTTGGCGCTCAGCGCCAGCCTCGAATATGTGACGCGCGCGACGGAACGGGAATATCTCGGACAGGGAATCTGGGTGCTGAGTATGGCGGGGCTGTCGCTCCTTGCGCTGCTGCTGGGGCGGATTTCGCGCAAGTGCGGGCAGAAGATGCAGCCGCTTCCCAAAAACATCGTAATGATTGCGCTCGGCGCGGTGCTGGTGGGCGTTGGCGTGTATCTGCGCCTGTGGGTGATTTGGAACATCCCTGTTGAGCCGGATTCGGACTTCGAGACGTACTACCGCATGGCGAATCACCTGCTGAATGATACGCTGATGTCCGCCGAAGGAGCGGTTGACCGCCGCTATATCGCGCTCTACCCGCACACCATCGGCTTCCCGATGCTCATTCTGTGGCCGACGTTTGCTATTTTCGGCGCGTCGGTGCGCAACGCGCTGTACGCAAACCTTGTGTGCAGTGTGATTTCCATCTTCTTGGCGGGGCATATCGCTCGGCGAATCGCGGGGCGCACGGGCGCGCTGGTGGCGGTGGCGCTGATGAGCCTGTGGCCGTCGCACATCCTGTTCAGCAACATGGTTGCCACCGAACCGTCCTTCACGATGCTGATTCTGCTCGCGGCGGACATGATGACGAGTATTCTTGACCGCCGCAAGGGCAGCCTCTACGATGTTGCGCCTTCTCGGATGCTGGGCGTGATGGCGCTGCTGGGCATCGTGCTGGCGACTGCGGGCGCAATCCGCCCGATGGCGGTTATCCTGCTGGCGGCGTACTGCGTGGTGCAGCTGTGCGTCACGGGCGACCCGATGAACGAAATCCGTGTGGAGGGCGCGCGCTACGCCACGAGCCAGCCGCTCGTCTGCATTGTGCTGGTGCTGGTGTGCTATCTCGTCACGGGCAGCGTCATCAGCCGCGCAATTTCTGACATCATTGGCGAGCAGCCTGCGTCGGGGCTGTATGCGTCCGGCTACAACCTCATGGTCGGCTTGAACACGCAGTCGAATGGCTTGTGGAACGAGACGGACAGCGAATTCTTCGCGCAGGCGTATGACACAGCGAAGTCCGCGACGGGGGCGCATCAGGCGTGTATGGAAGTGGCGGCGCAGCGCATCCAGTCGGAGCCGGAAAATGTGCTGAACCTGATGGTCTACAAGTTCCGCGACCTGTGGCGAACGGATGATTTCGGCATTGACTGGAATCTGCTCTGGACGGAGCAGCAGGGGACACTGACGCCTGAACTGCGCAGCCTGCTGGAGAGCATCCGTCCCATTGGGCGCGTGATGTACATGGCGGTGCTCTTGTTTGCAACGCTGGGCGCAATGGAGGCGTGGCGGCGGCGGCTTGCCCCGAACGCCATGATTCTCATTTGTATGCTCTTCTTCCTTGGCACGGCGCTGAGCCATATGCTGCTGGAAACGCAGGTGCGCTATCATTACAACATGATTCCGTTCCTGATTCTGCTGGCGGCGTGGACAGTTCGCTCGTGGAGCAAGACTGTCGCGGAGAAAGAAGACGTCCGCGTGATTTATATGGATCGCCCCGAAAACGCCGAAGAGAAGAAGGATAACATCCATTTCGACATGGCGAAGGCAATCGCGGAAGGGCACATCCACGTTTCCGTGACAGAGAACGTCGCACGCACGGAAGAAGCATCAAAAATGGAAGATTTGGCGAAAAGTAGTGTGGAAAACACCTAATACTATTTCCAGATTCAACTGCGCCATCTGCTTGCGCCTTTTTCGTTCTGGCGTCCGCTCACTCCATTTAGCGTAGCGCTGCTAC
>JABLTM010028940.1_pt1 | contig 22890 bp, 21 predicted proteins | sample 7160121 | NCBI WGS metagenome assembly JABLTM01 (sample SAMN14651224, study PRJNA627086) | human gut metagenome | isolation source: feces | host: Homo sapiens
TCATGTTTTTTCTCTGATTTTCTTCATCTTTCAGTAGCTATTCGGACGCTGTTGTGGTAGTGTTTGTGTTGCAAAAAAGGAGGTGAGCGGACATGGATGAAAAGCAGCTGGTAGACGGTGCAACGGCACTGGCAGAAAAGCAACCCCGTGTTATAAAAATTGAGCCTGCGGAGCAGACTCAAAATGTGCGGCTGCGGGTCGCTGCCTACACTCGTGTCAGCTCAGACTCCGAGGATCAACTCAATTCCTTTGCGGCCCAAAACCGCTACTACACGGAGCTGATCTCTGGTAAGGCCGAATGGCGCATGGTTGACATCTATGCGGACGAGGCTGTAATAATAGGACTAAAAACATTAAGGCTCAAAAAGTGCTGAAAATACGGCGTTTTTGAGCCTTATCACATAAATAAGCGCAAATAGTACATAGCGCGTCTGTTACCCAAAGTGGCGCTTGGGTCGGCAGGCGCGCTATTTTTATGCCCAGATGCGGGCGAAGGAGGTGTTATTGTGAAAGCATATGGGAAGTCGTGGGGCTACAACGTATATGACTGCCGGTACTGCCTGTACCGAAAAGGGAAAATACAGGGCTGCGTCTACCCGGACGGCTGCTGCTGTCCCGTCCCGCAGAAGCCCGAAAGACGGAACGGCATAGAACAAGTTTACGATGCAGCTGCGGACAGCGCCGCTCCCGTTTCGGAGTGCGAGGGCTGTCCCTACGGAAGGGCTGCCCCCTGCATCGGATGGTGTACCAAAGCGGTCATGCGCGCCGCAGGGCTTCCAAAGGAGCGTGACAGAAGCCATGTATGACTATTTCTACGGTGCGGAAGCGGAACAGTTCTCCTTTTACCGTATCCCCAAGGTGCTGTTCACGGAGGAACGGTTCAGAAGCGTTTCCGCAGAAGCCAAGGTGCTCTACGGTCTGCTCCTTGACCGCATGAGCCTGAGCTGCAAGAACGGCTGGCTGGATAAAGAAGGACGTGTGTATATCATCTTCACCATCGAGGAGGTCATGACCGCCCTGAGCTGCGCCGACCAGAAGGCCGGAAAGCTGCTGCATGAGCTGGAGAGCAAATGCCGCCTCATCGAGCGCAAGAGGCAGGGGCTGGGCAAGCCCAACCTCATCTACGTCAAAAACTTTGTGGATAAAGCTGCGGATAACCCTGTGGATAACGCATCGGGCAGCACCGCGCCCTCCCCGGAATCACGATTCCAGAACCGTGAAAATCACGATTCAGGAGCAGTGAAAATCACGGATCAAGAATCGTTAAAATCACGATCTAATAATACTGAGAATAATGATACTGATTTTAGTGATACTGATTCCTTTCCCTTCACTTCGTTCAGGAGGGATCACGGGCGGGAAGCGAAAGGAAACGAAGCGGCTCTGAGAGAGCGGTACAGAGAGCTTATTGCGGAGAACATCGCCTATGACGCACTCCTGACAGACTATCCATACGAGCAGGACACGCTGGAAGAAATCCTGGAGCTGCTGGTGGATGTTGTCTGTACGACAAAAAGCTCCGTCCGCATTTCCGGCGACGATAAGCCCGCCGAGGTGGTCAGGAGCCAGTTTTTGAAGCTGAACAGCGAGCACATCCGCTTTGTGGTGGGCGGGCTGAAGGAAAACACCACCCGCATCCGCAATATGCGCCAGTATCTTTTAGCCACGCTGTATAACGCCCCTCTGACCATCGGGAACTACTACCGAAGCCTTGTGAGCCACGATATGTCGGAGGGATTCATCTGAGCCGCAGGTTATTGCCTGCGGCTTTGGCATTTTCAGGAGGTGATGCGACCGTGCCGAAACAGAAACCCAACGAACAGGTACAGCAGATACCGCTGTCAGAGATTCGTCCCTTCAAGAACCACCCCTTCAAGGTGACGGACGACGAGCTCATGCAGCAGACCATCGACAGCATCATGCAGGTTGGCGTTCTCAACCCCGCCATCATCCGTCCCGCACCGGAGGGCGGATACGAGATGGTAGCCGGACACAGGCGGCTCCATGCCGCAGACCTTGCGGGGCTGAAAACCATACCGGCCATCGTCCGCAATCTTGACGACGACGAGGCGGTGATCCTCATGGTGGACAGCAACTTGCAGCGGGAAACCATCAGTCCCATGGAGCGGGCGCAGGCATACAAAATGAAGCTGGAAGCGTTGAAGCATCAGGGAAAACGGGTGGATTTGGAGGGAAAATCAACTTCCCGACAACTCGTCGGGAAGTTGGAAACAGCAGATAAAGTAGGCGAATTAGCTGGCGATAGCGGTCGCCAAGTGCAACGCTATATCCGTCTCACCGAGCTTCTGCCGGAGGTGCAGGAAAAGGTGGACAGTAAGGAGATCGCATTCAGCCCCGCCGTGGAGCTGTCGTATCTCACCCATGACGAGCAGAAGCAGTTTCTGGACGCAATGGACTATTCCCAGAACACGCCCTCTCTTTCCCAGGCGCAGCGGCTCAAGAAGCTCAGCCGGGAGGGAAAATGCACGAAGGAGGCCATGCGCTCCATCATGTCCGAGGAAAAGAAGGAGGAACAGGAACGCATCACGCTGAGCAGCGATACCCTCCGCAAATATTTCCCCCGAAGCTACACGCCCCTGCAAATGCAGCAGACAATCATCAAGCTGCTGGAGCAGTGGCAGAAAAAACAGCAGCGCCGGAACGAGCGCTGAGAAAGGCAGGTTTATCCATGAATGTAACCATCAATATCTACGGCAACGTGCACATCCATTGCGACTGCTGCAACGGGTGCGGCGTGTATGACGACAATTTCGACGACGCCCTCGAAGCACCGCATGAGGCTGTACCGGATGCGGAGGACGGCGGCGAACAGATCGACCCGACCGCCGAAGAAGCGGAGGCGGCGGTAATGGCATTGGCGGCGTTTTTTCTTCCGCTTTTTTCGGAGGAGACCGACGAGGAAGGCGGCGCGCATGAAGGAATTTGACGTGACCATCACCGAAACGCTGAAGCTCACCGTGTCCGTGGAGGCATCTTCCAAAGAGGAAGCCCAACAGATGGTAAGCGACCAGTGGCACGCCGGGGATCATATTCTGGATGCGGACAATTTCGTGGAGGTGGAGTTTGAGAGCAATGACGGCAAAGAAATATCCGCCGAAAGAGTGCAGAACGACACCATCGAGGTGCTCATGGTGGAGCCGGGACAGTACCCGCGCGTGGAGCGCATCGGCTCCGACCTTGCCTCCTTGCAGAAGGCTGTGGACGGCTATATCGAAGCGATTTACCCATATGACGACCCCGTGGCGCTGATCTGCGGGGAGGAAGCCAAGCTGGAGGGCAAGCCCCTGAACCGCGCCCTGCGGGACGGGGACGGCGATATCTACGATATTGTGGCCGGCAAATTCTTCCTCTGCGGTCTGGGGGATGAGAACTTTGCATCTCTGCCGAAGGAGCTGCAACAGAAATACGAGGAAAAGTTCCGTCAGCCGGAAGCCTTTTTGAAGATGGGCAGCAAGATCATGGCGATTCCCACCGAGCCCGCCAAGGCTGCGGGCAAGGGCAAGACCGCTCCGGTGACAGAGCGATGATACCATCACTCCCAATGCGAACGGAAGGAGGAAAAACTCGTGCAAGAAGAAATTGAAAACAGAACTGTCACTCTGATCATCTCCGCCGTCAAGCTGACCGCACGGGAGCTGAAGGCCGGGATGGATAAATATCTTTCCGAAAAGAAGAGCAAAGCCATGGAAAAGGCGCGTGCCGCGCCTGAAAAGCCCACCGGCAAGCAGACGGTGAGGCAGCTCATAGGGCAGAATCAGGGTGTATCCAACATTGAGATCACCAACAGCAATATCAAAGGCTTTGAGCGCATAGCCCGGAAATACGGCGTGGATTTTGCCGTTAAGAAAGACCGCAGCGTTTCACCGCCGAAATACTTTGTGTTCTTTAAGGCGAGGGACGCGGACGCACTGACGGCGGCGTTCAAGGAATACACGGCATATGAGCTTAAACGCGCCGCCAAAGCGCAGAACCGTCCCTCCGTGCTGGCGCATCTGCAAGCACTCAAGGCGAAGGTTCAGGCTATTACGCCGGGGAAATCCCGAAACCAAAACAGGGGCATCACGATATGAAGAAACCTCTGAATATCAAGAAGTTCCTGCTTCCCAATATCCCGTATGTCTTTATCGCCCTCTTTGCCACCAAGCTGGGGCAGGCGTGGAGGCTTGCCCCCGGCACGGACTTCTCGGGGAAGGCGCTGCACCTCATGGAGGGCTTCGCCGCCGCGTTCCAATCGGCGCTGCCCAGCTTCCACCCCATCGACCTGTGCGTGGGCGTCGCCGCCGCCCTGCTCATTCGGCTTATCGTGTACGTCAAGGGCAAAAACGCCAAGAAATTCCGCAAGAATCTGGAATACGGCTCTGCCCGTTGGGGCAGGCCCGAGGATATCGCCCCTTACGTCGATCCGAAGTTTGAGAACAACGTCATTCTCACCCAGACTGAGCGGCTCATGATGTCCAACCGTCCCAAAGACCCCAAGACGGCGCGGAACAAAAACGTGCTGGTGGTGGGCGGCTCCGGCAGCGGCAAGACGCGGTTTTTCATTAAGCCAAATCTCATGCAATTACACAGTTCATACGTTGTCACCGACCCGAAGGGCAGCATCGCCGTGGAGTGCGGAAAGCTCATGCTCCGCAATGGCTACAAGGTGAAGATATTCAATTCCATCAACTTCAAGAAGTCCCACCACTACAACCCCTTTGCGTATATCCACAGCGAGAAGGATATTTTGAAGCTGGTCACGACCCTCATCGCCAACACCAAGGGGGACGGGAAATCCGGGGACGACTTCTGGCAGAAGGCCGAGACGCTGCTCTACACCGCCCTCATCGGCTATATCCACTACGAAGCCCCCGAGGAGGAACAGAACTTCGCCACGCTCATCGAGTTCATCAACGCCATGGAGGTACGCGAGGACGATGAGACCTTTGAGAACAACGTGGATCTGGCCTTCAAGGAGCTGGCAAGCCGGGAGCCGAATCACTTCGCCGTGCGGCAATATAAAAAATACAAATTAGCGGCGGGCAAAACAGCTAAGTCGATCAATATTTCCTGCGGCGCGCGCCTTGCGCCCTTCGATATTCAGGAGCTGCGGGAGATCACCATGTACGACGAGCTGGAGCTGGACACCCTTGGCGACCGGAAAACAGCGCTGTTTCTCATCATGAGCGACACCGACAGCACCTTCAACTTCCTTATCTCCATGATTTACAGCCAGTTATTCAACCTGCTGTGCGAAAAGGCCGACGACGTGTACGGCGGCAGGCTCCCCGTCCATGTGCGCTGCCTCATCGACGAGTGCGCCAACATCGGGCAGATACCGAACCTGGAGAAGCTCATGGCTACCATCCGCAGCCGCGAGATTTCCGCCTGTCTCGTCTTGCAAGCCCAAAGCCAGCTAAAGGCGCTGTACAAGGACAACGCCGACACCATCATCGGCAACTGCGACAGCTCCATCTTTTTGGGCGGCAAGGAGCCCGGTACGCTGAAGGAGCTGAATCAGGCGCTGGGGAAAGAGACCATCGACACCTTCAATACCGGCGAGAGCCGTGGACGGGAGGTGTCCCACAGCCTGAACTATCAGAAGCTGGGCAAAGACCTTGCCACGATAGACGAGCTGGCGGTGCTGGACGGCGGCAAGTGCATCTTGCAGCTTCGGGGCGTGCGTCCCTTTCTTTCGGACAAGTATGACATCACCAAGCACCCCAATTATAAGTATCTGTCGGACGCGAACCCAAGGAACGCCTTCGATATCGAGAAATACCTCTCCACAAGGCTGGTGCCGAAAGCGGAGGAGGTATACGAGGTGTTCGACGCGGGCAGCGTCTGAGCGCACAAGCCCGCCGCCCTCATGCGGCGGCTTTTCATATAGATACAGATGAGAAAAGACGCTTCCTCGCTTGCAGGGTCGGAACGAATCCACGAACTAAAATTTGAAAGGAGAAGCCGGAATCGGGGCTGCATCGCAGCTTTCGCTCCGGCTCCTGCTGTATCCGCGAGATTTCAACACAACCAATACCCAATGATTCCGGCAACACAAATATGGAATTTTTCAACTCTGCTGTCGGCGTTCTCCAGACTCTCGTCATCGCCCTTGGCGCAGGTCTCGGCATTTGGGGAGCCATTAACCTGCTGGAAGGCTACGGAAACGACAACCCCGGCGCTAAAAGTCAGGGCATGAAGCAGCTCATGGCGGGCGGCGGCGTGGCGCTCATCGGCGTCATTCTCGTACCCCTGCTCTCCGGCCTGTTCGGTTAATCGCCCGCACGAATCCTTCGCGGCGTCCGCCCCTCGGGGCGGGCGCTGCGGGAAAGGAGGGTAAAGCCCATTGGATTTGATATGGCAGAAATTCACCGAATGGCTGAAGGAGCTGCTGGTCAGCGGCATCATGGACAACGTGAACGGACTGTTTGACAACGTGAACAGCCGCGTGGCGGGCATCGCCGGACAGGTGGGCGCTACGCCCCAGGGCTGGAACAGCGGCGTCTACGGCATGATCCGAACGCTGTCGGACAATGTGATTTTGCCCATCGCGGGCGTTGTCCTGGCCTTTGTCATGACGCTGGAGCTGATTCAGCTCATTACGGAAAAGAACAACATGCACGACGTGGACACCTGGATGTTCTTCAAGTGGATATTTAAGACCGCCTGCGCCGTGCTCATCGTCACCAACACATGGAACATCGTCATGGGCGTGTTCGAAGCGGCTCAGAGCGTCGTAAACAGCGCGTCGGGCATCATCATATCGGACACGTCCCTGACGTTCAACGAGCATATCGCGGGATTTGAAGCAGCGCTTGCGGAAATGGAGGTCTGGTCGCTGCTGGGGCTGTGGCTGGAGTCCGTGGTCGTGCATCTTTCCATGTGGGCGCTGACCATCTGCATTTTCATCATCTGCTACGGCAGGATGATCGAGATCTACTGCGTGACCTCCATCGCGCCCATCCCCATGGCGACCATGGTCAACCGGGAATGGGGGCAGATGGGCCAGAATTATCTCAGAAGCCTGCTGGCGCTGGGCTTTCAGGGCTTCCTCATCATCGTCTGCGTGGCGATTTACGCGGTGCTGATTCAGAACATCGTGGTGGAGAGCAGCGTCTCGGCAGCCATATGGACGTGCATGGGGTACACGGTGCTGCTGTGCTTCACGCTGTTTAAGACAAGCTCCCTTGCCAGGAGCCTGTTCCACGCCCACTGACGGAGGTGATGAGATTTGGCATACGTTCCCGTACCCAAGGACTTGAACGCGGTGAAAACCAAGGTCATGTTCAATTTAACAAAACGGCAGATTCTGTGCTTTGGCGGCGGCGCGCTCATCGGCGTACCGCTTTTCTTTCTGCTCAAGGGCCATATCGGCAGCAGCGCGGCGGCCCTTTGCATGATGCTGGTCATGCTGCCCTTCTTCCTGCTGGCCATGTATGAAAAGAACGGTCAGCCGCCGGAGAAGCTCATCCGCAACATCGTGCAGGTGTGCTTCCTGCGCCCCAAACAGCGCCCGTACAGGACGAACAATTTCTACGACCTGCTGAACCGGCAGGATATTTTGGATAAGGAGGTCTACGCGATTGTCCACAAACAAAAACCCCGCAAGAAAGCTCACACGAGCCGAGCGAAAGCAGATCGACGCGGCGATTGCAAGAGCAAAGCGTCAGGATAAGCGAAAGAAGTCCGCCCAGGACAGCATCCCCTTTCAGCGGATGTACCCCGACGGCGTGTGCCGCGTGACGGACAGCTACTACACGAAAACCGTGCAGTTTCAGGATATCAACTACCAGCTCAACCAGAACGAGGACAAGACCGCCATTTTCGACGGCTGGTGCGACTTCCTCAACTATTTTGATTCCTCCATCCGCTTCCAGCTCTCCTTCATCAACCTCTCCGCCACGCGGGATACCTACGCCCGGCGCATCGCCATCCCCTTGCAGGGCGACTGCTTCGACAAGCTCCGCACCGAGTACACCGGGATGCTGCAAAGCCAGCTTGCCAGAGGCAACAACGGGCTTATTAAGACCAAATACCTGACCTTCGGCGTGGAGGCGGACAGCCTGAAAGCGGCAAAGCCCCGATTGGAGCGCATCGAGACGGATATCCTCAACAACTTCCGCCGTCTGGGCGTGCAGGCGGAAGCCCTGAACGGGATGGAGCGCCTGCGCCTGCTGCACGGGATGCTCCACATGGACGAGCCGCAGCCCTTCCGCTTTTCGTGGGACTGGCTGGCTCCCTCCGGGCTGTCGGTGAAGGACTTCATCGCGCCCAGCGCCTTTGAGTTCAAGACCGGCAGCAGCTTCGGCGTGGGCAGCAAAACCGGCTGCGTATCCTTCTTGCAGATTTTAGCGCCGGAACTCAACGACCGGATGCTGGCGGATTTTCTCGATATGGAAAGCTCCCTCATCGTCAGTATGCACGTCCGGTCCGTGGATCAGGTAAAGGCCATCAAGACCATCAAGCGCAAGATCACCGATTTGCAGAAGATGACCATTGAGGAGCAGAAAAAGGCGGTGCGCTCCGGCTACGATATGGATATTATCCCCTCCGACCTCGCCACCTACGGCACGGAGGCGAAAAAGCTCTTGCAGGAGCTGCAAAGCCGCAACGAGCGTATGTTCCTTTTGACCTTCCTTGTGGTGAACGTGGCGGACAACAAGCAGCGCCTCGGAAACAATGTCTTTCAGGCGGGCTCCATCGCCCAGAAGTACAACTGCCAGCTCACGCGGCTGGACTTCCAGCAGGAGGAGGGCTTCATGTCCGCGCTGCCGCTGGGGTATAACCAGATCGAGATCCAGCGGGGGCTCACCACCTCCAGCGTGGCGATTTTCGTGCCGTTTACCACCCAGGAGCTGTTTCAGGACGGCAAGGAAGCCCTGTACTGCGGGCTGAACGCCCTTTCCAACAACCTCATCATGGTAGACAGAAAGCTGCTGAAAAACCCCAACGGCCTGATCTTAGGCACGCCCGGCAGCGGCAAGTCCTTCTCCGCCAAGCGTGAGATCGCCAACGTGTTCCTCGTCACGAATGACGATATCATCATCTGCGACCCGGAGGCGGAGTACGGCCCGCTGGTGGAGCACCTGCACGGGCAGGTGGTAAAAATCTCGCCCACCTCCACCGACTACCTGAACCCCATGGATTTGAACCTGAATTACAGCGACGATGAAAACCCGCTGAGCCTGAAATCCGACTTCATCCTGTCCCTGTGCGAGCTGATCGTGGGCGGCAAGGACGGCCTCATGCCGGTGGAAAAGACCATCATCGACCGCTGTGTGCGCTCTGTCTACCGGGAATACCTGAGCGACCCCCGCCCGGAAAAGATGCCTATTTTAGAGGACTTGTACAACGAGCTTCGCAGGCAGGATGAAAAGGAAGCGCAGTATATCGCCACGGCGCTGGAAATCTACGTCACCGGCTCACTCAACGTGTTCAACCACCGCAGCAACGTGAATATCGAAAACCGCGTGGTCAGCTTCGATATCAAGGAGCTGGGCAAGCAGCTCAAAAAGATCGGGATGCTGGTGGTGCAGGATGCGGTGTGGAACCGCGTCACGATCAACCGGGAACAGCGCAAGTCCACCCGCTACTATATCGACGAAATGCACCTTCTTTTGAAGGAGGAGCAGACCGCCGCCTATACGGTGGAGATATGGAAGCGCTTCCGCAAGTGGGGCGGCGTTCCCACGGGCATCACCCAGAACGTCAAAGACCTGCTCTCCAGCCGCGAGGTGGAGAACATCTTTGAAAACTCCGATTATGTGTATATGCTCAACCAGGCTTCCGGCGACCGGCAGATTCTGGCGAAGCAGCTCAACATCTCGCCCCACCAGCTCTCGTATGTGACCCAATCCGCCGAGGGCGAGGGGCTTTTGTTCTACGGCAGCGTGATCCTGCCCTTCGTAGACCGCTTCCCCAAGGATACGGAGCTGTACAAAATCATCACGACAAAATTGTCCGACCTCTCCGAACAAACCGGGGAGGAAGCGAAGGACGCCATTACAGAGTAAGGAAGGAGAAAAGAATATGGATAACCACCTTATGATTTTTGAAAGCGCAGATTTTGGTCGGGTACGTTCCGTGCTGAAAGACGGTGCTCCTTGGTTTGTTGCGGTTGATGTGTGCAAAGCTCTCGGATTGAACCAGGTTACGCGCGCAATGTCCAGATTGGACTCGGATGAAGGTGGGTTACTTGAAGTACCCCACCCCCAGAACGCCGATAAGACGATTGAAATAAATGCTGTAAGTGAAGCCGGACTCTATCATTTGATCCTTTGTTCCAAAAAGCCGGAAGCGAGAGCCTTCAAGCGCTGGATCACCCATGAGGTCATTCCCTCCATCCGCAAGCACGGCGCGTATATGACGGACAGCCTGTTGGATGCGCTGGAGGCGCACCCCGAGGCTGTGCCGGAGTACCTGAACCGCCTGCGCAGCGAAAACGCCCGAAACCGGGAGCTGACCCGCCGTCTCCGGCTTGCCCTCCCCAAAGCGGAGTATTACGACGCCTTTGTTGACCCTGCGGACTGCACCAATATCCGCACCACCGCCAAGGAGCTGGGCGTTCCCGAAAAGCAGTTTACCCGGTATCTGGAGGAAAAGAAGTATCTGTTCCGGGACAAGAACCGCAAGCTCTTTCCCCGTGCGGTCAAAAAGAGCGCCGGTCTGTTTCTGGTGAGGGACTTCTACACCGAGCGCGGCAAGCTGGGACACTATACCCTCATTACCCCGGCAGGCAAGCGGCATTTTCTGGAGAGAACGGATGAAATTCTGTTTGAATAACGCTTTTAACCCATCAGCAGTCCCATCAGGAGGTGATGAATATGGCAAAACGCTCGCCAAGGCTGATTTTTACCGAGGAAGAACGCGCCCTGCCGGAGCTGGAACGAGCTGTCCGCAAGGCGGACAGGGCGGCGGTTAAGCTGGAAAAGGCCGAAGCGAAAATTCCCAAGAAAACCGTTAAGGTCAGGGAGCGCGTTGTGGACAGTGAGAACGGCAAGGTCACGACGCGCCTTTTCTTTGAGGAGGCGGACAAAAAGCGTCCGCCCTCCAAGCTGGCGCACGCCGCAAGGAAAGCGCCGCTGGATACCGTCCGCAGCGCAGTTCACCGCAAGCTTCGGGAGGAGGGCGATGACAACCCCGGCACGGAGGCGGCGAACACCCTGACCGAGACGGCGGAGCGCACCCGGCGCATTGCGGAATCGGCGCACCGCTCCCATGCGGAAAAGCCCTACCGCAAAGCGGACAAGGTGGAAGCCGCCGCAGACAAAGCCAATCTCAAGGCGCTGAACAAACAGTACGAGCAGGAATACGGCAGGGCTTCCAACCCCTATTCCCGCTGGCAGCAGAAGCAGGCCATTAAAAAGGAATACGCCGCCGCAAAAGCGGGGAACGGCGCGAGGAATACCGTCAAAGCGTCCGAGACCACCGCGAAGGCGGCGAAGCGCGCCGCCGAGGGAAGCAAAAAGGCCGGCAGCTTTTTTGTCCGGCACAAGAAGGGCTTCCTAATTGCAGGCGGCGTCGCCGCCGCGATACTGCTGCTCATGACCTGCATTTCCTCCTGCTCCACGCTGTTTCAGGGCGGGGCGTCCGGCATTGCGGCCTCCACCTATCCGCTGGAGGATGCGGATATGCTGGCGGCGGAAGCTGCCTACTGCGCCATGGAGGACGAGCTGCGGGAATACCTGAACAGCTACGAAAGCACCCACGATTACGACGAGTACCACTTCGACCTGGACGAGATTGAGCACGACCCCTATGTGCTCATTTCCATGATTACCGCCCTCAAGGGCGGAGAATGGACGATTGACGAAATAGGCGGGATTCTGGAGACGCTGTTTGAAAAGCAGTATATCTTAACGGAAACCGTCGCCACGGAAACCAGATACCGCACCGAAACGCATATCGGCTATTACACCGACGAAAACGGCAATCTGCAAAGCTACGAGTACGAGGCGGAGGTTCCCTACACCTACTATATCTGCCATGTGGAGCTGGAAAACTTTAACCTCTCCCATGTGCCGGTGCATATCATGTCCCACGATCAGCTCTCCATGTACGCCGTGTATATGAGCGTGCTGGGCAACCGCCCCGACCTGTTCCCCGGCTCCCCGTATGTGAACCGGTACTACCACACCAAGTATGAGAAGTACGAGATACCCCCGGAAGCGCTGGCGGATGAACAGTTCGCCGCCATCATCAAGGAAGCGGAGAAGTATCTGGGCTACCCCTATATCTGGGGCGGCAGCTCGCCAGACACCTCCTTCGACTGCTCCGGCTTCGTTTCGTATGTCTACAACAACTGCGGCCTGCACTGGAGCTTCGGCAGGCTGGGCGCGGAGGGGCTGCGGGGCATGTGCGCCTACGTCTCCCCGGAAAGCGCCCGTCCCGGCGACCTGATCTTTTTTGAAAAGACCTACGACACCGCAGGCGCGTCCCATGTGGGCATCTATGTGGGCAATAACAGGATGCTCCACTGTGGCGACCCCATTCACTACGCTTCCATCGACACGAGCTACTGGCGAAGCCATTTTCTCCAGTTTGGCAGATTGCCTTAACAACAACCATATCAACGCAAAAAGGAGGATGTTATGAACCCGCGACTTGAAAAGCTGCGTCAGGAGCGCGAGAAGCTGGCGGAAAAGCTCGCATCGCTGACCGCACGGCTCAAAGCCCTGGATGAGCAGATTCTGAAGCTGGAAAACACGGATATTGTGGGCATCGTCCGCGAGAACGGGCTGACCATCGAGCAGCTCGCGGCGCTGATGGCGATGCTGGAAAAGCGTCCCACGGCGGCGCTGCCCGACGAATACAGAAAAACGGAGGATTTTACGGATGAAGAATAAATGGAGATTTTTTGCCGTGACGCTGGCCGTCGTGCTCTGCATGACGGTCTTTTCCGTTACGGCCTATGCAGGCGGCGATATGGTCGATTCGACAATGGGCGACCCGACCATGGAAACCCCAACTGCAACTACACAGCCGGAGAATACGAATACCGGTGAGCAGACCCCAAACGGACAGACCCTGACCGTGTTTGTGACCGAAAATGCGGACGGAAGCCATACCGTGACCATCGGGGATCGGAGCTGGACACTTCCCGCCAAACGGGAGCAGGCCGGAAAGGTGGTCAACGTCCGCACCTATTTGAACCTGCGCACCGGCCCCGGCACGGACTACACTGTGATTGGGCATCTGCTCAACGGCGCGGAGGTGAAGGTGCTGGAGGAAAGCAACGGCTGGTACAAGGTGGTCGTGCCGGAGCAGACAGGCTATGTATACGGCAAATACCTTGAGGTTCTCAACACCTCTGCGGGAGGTGATGAGAACGACACGGATACTGCGGGACTGCCGGAGCTGCTGCTGCAATATTACGCCGCTGCCGGAGGCTCCGCGCCCCTGACCCCGGACGGCAACCTGACGCTTATGGACGATATCGGCTCCGCTTTCGGCGCAGGCAAGCAGTTCATCACCGTGACGACCAAGGGCGGCAATACCTTTTATCTCATCATCGACCGGGACGATAAGGGCAATGAGAACGTCCATTTCCTGAATCTTGTGGACGAGGCCGACCTGCTGGCACTGACCAAGGACGGCGAGAGCATCGTCCCCGCCTGCTCCTGCACGGACAAATGCGCCGTGGGCAAAATCAACACGGGCTGCAAGGTGTGCAGAACCAATATGAGCGAGTGCGCGGGCAAGGAGCAAGCCGCAGAAATTACGCCACAGCCCGCCGAGCCTGCGGAGACCGCGCCCGAAAAGAGTACCGGCGGCGCGGGGCTCATTGTGGTCGTCCTCCTGCTCCTGCTGGGCGGCGGCGGTGCGCTGTACTGGTTCAAGCTCCGCAAGCCCAAGGCCGACACCCGCGGGGCGGACGATCTGGACGATTACGACTACGGCGAGGACGAGGAAGAAGAGGATTACGAGTTTGAAGATGAAAACACTGCTGACAGTGAGGAGGACAAAAACCAATGATGAATACGACCTGTTACCGGCTTGTTGTGTGTGAAAAGCCCTCCGTGGCAAGGAGCATTGCCGCCGTTCTTGGCGCAGGCAGGCGCGAGGACGGTTTTCTTTCGGGCGGCGGCTATCTCGTCTCCTGGTGCTTCGGGCATCTTGCGGAGCTTTCGGATGCGGACGCTTACGACGAGAAGTTCGGCAAATGGCGAAGGGAGGACTTGCCCATTCTGCCGGATAGCTGGCAGTACACCGTGGCGAGGGACAAGCAGAAGCAGATGAACACCCTGCGCACCCTCATGCACAGAGAGGACGTTTGCGAGGTCGTCAACGCCTGCGACGCCGGGCGCGAGGGTGAGCTGATCTTCCGCACGGCGTATAATCTCAACAACTGCCGCAAGCGCGTGAAGCGGCTCTGGATCTCCTCCATGGAGGATGCGGCGATTCTTCAGGGCTTTGACAATCTCCGCGACGGCGCGGAGTACGACAACCTCTACGCCTCCGCCCTCTGCCGCAGCAAGGCGGACTGGCTGGTGGGCATCAACGCCACACGCCTGTTTTCCGTGATGTACCACCGCACCCTGAACGTGGGGCGCGTGGTATCGCCCACGCTTGCGCTGCTGGTGCAGCGGGAAGCGGAGATCAATGCCTTTCAGCCGGAGACCTTCTATACCGTCCATCTGGACTTTGACGGCTTCTCCGCCGCAGGCGGGCGCATGAAGGAGCAGGCAGAGGCGGAGCGGCTTGCCTGGGACTGCAACTGCAAAACCGCCGCTGTTACCTCCGTCGTGCAGACAAAAAAGACGGAGAAAGCCCCGGCGCTCTACGACCTGACCACCCTCCAGCGGGACGCGAACCGCTTGCTTGGGTACACGGCGCAGCAGACGCTGGATTATCTGCAAAGCCTCTACGAAAAGAAGCTCTGCACCTACCCCCGCACCGACAGCCGCTATCTCACCGACGATATGGAGGGCGGCGTAAACGCGCTGGCGCTGTGCTGTGCGGGCATCTGCGGCACGGAGCCGCCCGCAGCCGTCTGTTCGGGGCAGGTGTGCAGCAGCAAAAAGGTCAGCGACCACCACGCCGTCGTTCCCACCATGGCAGCGGGCGAAACGGACTTGGAGGCGCTGCCCGCAGGCGAACGGGAGATCCTGCGCCTTGTTTCCCGTCAGGTGCTTATGGCGGTCAGCGCACCCTTCGTCTGTCTGGAGACCGAGGTGAAGCTGGACTGCGGCGGAAATGCCTTTGCCGCCAAAGGGAAAACAATCCTTCATATGGGTTGGAGGGCATACACGGAAAAGGGCAAACAGGACAGCACCCTTCCGGAGCTTTCCGAGGGACAGTTGCTTTCCGTTTCCTCCTGCGCGGTCAAAGAGGGCAGAACGACCCCGCCCAAACACTTCACCGAGGACACGCTTCTGTCGGCCATGGAGACGGCGGGCAAAGAGGATATGCCGGAGGATGCGGAGCGGCGCGGGCTGGGAACTCCCGCGACAAGGGCGGCGGTCATTGAAAAGCTGGTGGCCACGGGCTTTGCGGAGCGCAAAAAGGCGAAGAAATCTGTACGCCTCGTTCCCACCGAAGCGGGCGTTTCCCTCATTACCGTGCTGCCCGAACAGCTCCAGTCCCCGCTGTTGACCGCCGAATGGGAGCACCGTCTCAAGGAGATCGAGTTCGGCGAGTTGGGCGCGGACGAGTTCCTCGCCGGCATCTGCGATATGGTCGCAGCGCTGGTTCGGGACGCTGCGCCTGTGGACGGCGCGGAGGTGCTGTTCCCCTCCGGCAGACCCGTTGTGGGCAAATGCCCCCGCTGCGGCGCAGAGGTCACGGAGAGCAAAAACGGCTATTTCTGCGAGAGACGGAGCTGCAAGTTCGGGCTGTGGCGGGACAACCGCTTCCTTGCCGCCAAGAAGATCAGCCTGACAAAGAAGATGGCTTCCTCGCTCCTGACGCAGGGACGCGCCTACGCCAGCGGTATCTACTCCGAGAAAACCGGCAAGACCTACGACGCATTCATCGTGCTGGAGGACGACGGCGCGCGTTCCTCCTATAAGCTGGACTTCACCAAATGACCCTCGCAGGCTTCCGCACGGGCGTTTCGTTCGCCTGCGGGAGCCGCTGTTTTTACCATGATTCAAAGGAGGTATGCACGAAATGGCTGAAAAACAGACCAACAAGGAACGGCTCAAGGACATCACCGACAGCATCGAGACGGGCATAAAGGAGCTGTTTGAGAGCGACAAATACAGGCAGTACCTTGCCACCATGAGCCGCTTTCACCGCTACAGCGTCAACAACACCATGCTCATCTATATGCAGCGCCCCGACGCCACCCATGTGGCGGGCTTCAACAAATGGCGCGACCAGTTCGGAAGGAGCGTTAAGAAGGGCGAAAAGGGCATTAAGATCATCGCCCCCACGCCCTTCAAGAAGAAAATTGAAGAAGCAAAGCTCGACCCGGACACCAAGCTCCCCATGCTGGATGCTGACGGTAAAGCCATCATGGAAGAGAAAGAAATCAGGATTCCGATGTACAAGCCGGTTACGGTTTTTGATGTGAGCCAGACAGCAGGCAAGCCCCTGCCGGAGCTGGCGGCGAACCTTACGGGGGACGTGCAGAATTACGAGGTGTTCATGGAGGCTCTGCGCCGCAGTGCGCCCGTCCCCATCTTCTTTGAGAAGCTGGCGGAGAATATGGACGGATACTTCTCCGTGGACAAACAGCGCATTGCTGTCCGCGAAGGTATGAGCGAGGTACAGACGGTCTGCGCCGCCGTCCATGAGATCGCCCACTCCAGGCTCCACAATAAGGACGAAATCGGAGAAAAATATCAGGAGATTGAGCTGTTCGGCAAGCCTGCGCTGTTTTCAAACGGGCGCATCGACCGGGATAAGCTGCCGGAGGGCTTGTATGCGTATGACCTGCGCGGCTCGGATGATGATCCGGGGTTGCCCGTGACCATTCAGGAGCACGTTGTGGTGAACCACGCGGCAACCGTCATCACAGCAGCGCCCATTGAGCTGCCGGAGCAGGGCTTTTTGTATCTGGGCGAGGACGGGCTGAACTTCACGGGCGGCGAGCAGACCGTGAAGGAGTTTTGGCACGCACAGTACCCGGAAAAGGCAAAGCTCTCCCGCGCCGCCGAGGAGATTCAGGCGGAGAGCATTTCCTTCGCCGTCTGCGCCTATTACGGCATTGAGACAGGCGAAAACAGCTTCGGGTATCTGGCGACCTGGGCAAAGGACAGGGAACTGACCGAGCTTCGCGCATCGCTGGAGACCATCAACCGAACCTCATCCTCCCTGATTACGGATATCGACCGCCATTACGCGGAAATCTGCAAGGAGCGCGGGCTGGATAAGGAGACGGAGAGCCTTGCCGCCCAGCCGGTGCAGGAGATCGCCGTGCAGGAGCAGGAGCCGGTCAGCGCGCCGGACAACGGCTGCGTCCCCGACCCCGCGATTTCTGTTGAGAGCATGAACGCCTACGGCTACACCGATTCCAATATGCTGCCGCTGACAAAGGAGCGTGCGCTGGAGCTCATGGAACGGGACGTAAGCGTGTATATGCTTCACACCGACAACACCGAGGCCATGGCCTTCGATGCAGAGGATATCCGCAGCTTTGACGGCATCTTCGGCGTGGAAGCCTCCGAATGGGAGACGGTCAAAGACCGCTTCGCACCGCCGGACTATGAAAAGGCGTTTCTTGACAACCCCGCCGACAGCTTTATAATCTACCAGCTCAGGGGCAGCGACGACACGGCGCAGCTTCGCTTTATGAACGCCGAGTATCTGGAGCAAAAGGGGCTTTCCGTAGAGCGTGATAACTACGCCGCCGTCTACGCGGGCAGCCTCGACCGCAGGGGCGATACGCAGGACAGGTTGGACGAACTGTATGAAACCTTCAACATCCGCCGCCCGGAGGATTTTCGCGGCCACAGCCTGTCCGTCAGCGACATCGTGGCGCTGAAGCAGAACGGCGTGGTATCCTGTCATTATGTGGATTCCCGGGGCTTCAAGGCGCTGCCCGACTTCCTCAAGCCGGAAAACTATCTCAAAAACGCGGAGATGGCCATGGAGGACGACTACGGCATGATCGACGGCGTTATCAACAACGGGCCGAAGCAGACCGTGGCAGAGCTGGAGGAACAGGCAAAGTCCGGCAAGCCCATCTCCCTCATGGAGCTGGCGCAGGCGGCGCGCCGGGAACAGGCGCAGGCGGCACGGCAGGAGAAGAAGCCCTCTGTGTTGGCAAAGCTCTGTCCTCCCGTCAACGAGCCGAAAAAGACAGCGCGTTCAAAGCGCGCGGAAAGAGAGCTGCTATGATGAATTTTACCAACGATGAAATGAACCTCATGTGCATCTACCAAAGCGACAGCCGCAGCGGGCTGATTGCCGCCCTCACCGAAATGCGCGGATATTTGGACGAGGACGAAGCCGAGCTGCGGGAGCTGACCGACAGCGCCCTGCAAAAGCTGGACGAAATCACCGATGAGGACTTCGCTGAGCTGGAGCTTGTGCCGGACTTCGACACGGACGAATAAGGCGGATGCGGCGGGAGCGGCTTTCGGGTCGCTCCCGTTTTGCTTTCACGATCCTATTTCCCAAAATCGAAAAAATATTGATTTTGGGAAATAGATGGTGATGCTTCGCTTGTCTGCACTGCCGCATTATTGTTGGACAAAATGCGTGTATCCGCAAAAATGTTCAATAGATGCGGTTTGCCCTTCTTTTTACAAAAATGTCCGTTCGAGTGCGTAACATCCACGGAAAACGCACAGAATGAGCAGGAAAGAATCCGCACTATTTTTCTGAAAACGCTTGATTTTCACCGGATAGTTGCGTATAATAAGACTGCGAGGTGAAAATATGATAAAGACAACAGCAATGCTACTGGAAGAATTGAAGGGATACGGTTCTCCGAAGTCAAAGCTCGCGCGTATGGCGGAGCGGGGCGAATGCTTTCCCATTACAAGGGGACTATATGAAACTGACCGGAACGCTCCTGCGTACCTGCTTGCGGGCAGTATTTACGGGCCTTCATACATTTCCTTTGAATATGCCCTCAGCCGCTACGGGCTGATTCCCGAGGCGGTATATGCCGTTACCTGCGCCACCTTTGAAAAGAAAAAGAAAAAGAAGTATGAAACGCCCTTCGGAACCTTCACCTATCGGGATGTGCCGTCCGAGGCGTTCCCGCTGGGGATTCGGCTCGTGCAGGAGGGCGATTATTTCTACCGGATCGCAGAGCCGGAAAAGGCACTGTGCGACCGGCTCTATACTATGCCGCCCGTACCGAACACACAGGAGCTTTTCCGGCTGCTGACGGAGGATTTGCGGATTGAGGAATCGGAGATTGGGAAGCTGGACGGAAATAAGGTTTGCAAATACAGCGGAGCGTATCATTCCACGAACGTAAAGAAGCTCTGCTCGCTTTTAAGGAGGCTTTGACATGAACAGCGCCATTGAACAGATGCTGAAAAGCTATCATGTAGAGAATATCTACGACAGAAAGAACGCCATGAAGGAAATCATGCAGGAAATTGTGCTCTGCGGCTTGTCCCGTGCGGGTTTCTTCAAAAAAGCGGCGTTCTACGGCGGAACCGCCCTGCGAATTTTCTACGGTCTCGACCGCTTTTCCGAGGATCTGGATTTTTCGCTGGAAGCGGAGGATTTGGACTTTGACCTGACCGCCTACTTTCCTGTGCTGGAGAAGGAAGTGAAAGCCTTTGGGCTGAACGTGGAGATTCAGGAAAAGGAAAAGACAAAAGAAAGCACCATCCGCTCCGCCTTTCTGAAGGGGAACACGAAGGAACATCTCCTGCTGTTCTACGCGGATGAAAAGGTGGCGGGAAGCGTAGCGAAGAATGAAGCGGTCAAGATTAAGTTCGAGGTGGACGTTAACCCGCCCGCCTTCGCCTCATTCGAGCACAAATACCGGCTGCTGCCCGTTCCGTATGAGGTGCGGCTGTACGATATGCCCTCCCTGTTCGCAGGAAAAATCCATGCTGTCATCTGCCGTGCGTGGCAGAGCCGCATCAAGGGCAGGGATCTGTACGACTATGTATTCTATCTTTCGAGGAACACCGCCGTCAATCAAAAACACCTTCAGGCACGATTGATTGATTCCGGATATATTTCTGCCGATGCGGACTGTTCCTTGCCGAAAATCAAAGCGATGCTGGCGGAACGCTTCGACAGCATCGATTACGCACAGGCAAGGCAGGATGTGGAGCCGTTCATTCACGATTCCTCCGTGCTGAATATCTGGAGCGCAGACTTTTTCAAACAAATCACGGAGGGACTGACTGCGGTATAGTCCCCGACTGAAAACCGAATACCGCCCCTTACATAGAGCGTCCGTTCCGGGCGCTCTAAATTTATGCCATGAAGGAGGAGCAATATGCCGAGCAAGCTGCAAACGTATATGCAGATGGCGGACGAGGCGCAGCGGCAGATCACCGGCAGCTACCGGGGCTGGACGGGCTTTCTCACCACCGCCGCAAGGCTGTACAAATACCCCTACGCCGAGCAGGTCATGATCCACGCCCAGCGTCCGGACGCCACCGCCTGCGCGGAGTACGACTTCTGGAACGAAAAGATGGGCCGGTATGTCCGCAGGGGCTCCAAGGGCATCGCCCTCATCGACAGCAGCGGCGAAAGGCCGAGGCTTCGGTATGTGTTCGACGTGTCGGACACGGGCGGCAGGGAGTTTCCAAAGAGCCGCTACCTGTGGGAATACCGGGCGGAACACGCGGATGCGGTAAGCGCCATGCTGGAAAGCCGCTACGGTGTGGACGGAAAAGGAGGGCTCCCCGATCAGCTTGAGCGCATCGCGTCTCAGCTTGCGGAGGAATACTGGCGGGACTATAAGCGGGATATCCTCGCCATCGTTGACGATTCCTTTCTTTACGGGTATGATGAGTTCAACGTAGGAGCGGCCTTCCAAAGCGCCGCCGCCGTCAGCATCGCCTACTCGCTCATGTCCCGCTGCGGGCTTGAAGCGGACGACCGCTTCGAGCATGAGGATTTCCTGAGCATCTTCGATTTCAACACCCCGGAAGCCGCCGCCGAGCTGGGCACGGCGGTGAGCAGGATCAACGGAGAGGTGCTGCGGCAGATCGAAGTCACCGTCAAGAATTACGAGCGCGAGAAACTCGCGGAAAGGAGCCATAGCCATGACAGAACTGACCTACACCAAGAACGGGGACTACCTGATTCCCGACCTGACGCTGAGCGAGACGCCGGAGGACGCGAGACCCTTGGGCAAGTATGGGAGACTGCGCAGGAGCTACCTTCAGGAGCACAGACCGGGGCTGTACAGCCGTCTGGTACTGTCGGAGAAGCTGTTCCCGCACCTGCGGGAGATCGACGAGACGGCGAATCGGAGATTGGAGCAGATGATGCCGGAGCTGATGAAGTCGGCGGGCGTGACGGAGGAGCTGAAAGCCCGCGACCAGATGAAATGGGTGGGGCTGATGAACAGCCTGAAAGCGCAGGCGGAGGAGATCATCCTCAGCGAGCTGGTGTACAACTGACCAATGACGCGCCGGAAGCGGAACCGGCGCAGCCTCCGATACCGCAGGCATACCAACTGAGCCTGTTCCCTACGGAGGAAGAGCAAATCGCATATATCGCAGAAGCGGAGAGCTACGCGCCCTCCGCTTTTTCCATGTCCATCCCGCAGTCGGATATCGACCATATTCTGCGCATGGAGGGCAACGCCGATTATGCCCGCATGAAGATCGCCACGGAGTTCTCCAAGGGCAAAGGCGTGGAAGAAATCGCGGCGTTTCTTCAAAGCAGCTTCCACGGCGGCAACGGCGTCGTCACCGAAAACGGCAGATATTCCGCGTGGTACGCAGAGGACGGCATCCACATCGCCAATGGGGATGCGCCAAGGTACCTGACCTCCGCAAAGGTCGTAAGCTGGCAGGAGGCGGCGGAGCGCATCGGACAGCTTTTGGAGCAGGGCGAATACGCCGCCAATGTGGAGCTTGCGGAAGCGCCGGGGCATGAGCGCACGGAGTTGGCGCAGTCTATCTGGTATCTACGGCAGGATTTAAGCGAAAAGGCACGGGCGCAGGGCTACCTCTCCTGCCTGTCGGATATGCGGGGCGGCGGTTTCCCGGAGGAAACGGCGCGGCTTGCCGAGCGGCTGACAGACCCCGCGTTCCGCGAAGTCCTCATGGATGATTTTTCACAGCTCCGATCCGACTACCGGGAGGACAGGAGCCTGCTGCGCTTCCATCACCACAAGCCGGACAAAATCGAGCAGGGCCTGCGGGAGCTGTCCCTGCCCCGCAGGGAGTACCGCACCGAAATGGCGGAGATCCCCGCCGTGCAGCGGTTCATTACGGAGGACGAGATCGCCGCGACCCTGACCCGCGGCAGCAATATTGAAGGGAGCAAGGGGCGCATCTACGCTTATTTCAAAGAGAAACACAGCCCCAAAGAGCAGGCGGACTTCCTGAAAGACGAATACGGCATTGGAGGACGCTCCCACGCGGTATCCGGCGCGTCCCACAGCGGCGAAGACCACAGCGGCAAGGGCGTCAGCCTGAAAAAACAGGACTGCCCGGAAATTCAACTGAACTGGGCGAACGTCGCCAAGCGTATCTCCGAGCTGATCCGCAAAGACCGTTTCCTGACCCCGGAGGAAAAGGCGCGCTTTGAGCAGCTTCAGCGGCAGACCGCAGCGCGAAGCGCAGCATGGAATGACTACAATGCCGTAAAGGAAGCCCACCCGGATAACCTCGTGCTGTTTCAGGTGGGCGATTTCTTTGAGCTGTACAGTGAGGACGCAAAACAGGCGGCGGAACTGCTTGAAATCAATCTCACTACCCGCAATATCCCCGGCGCTGGCCGTGTGGAGATGTGCGGTGTACCGTCGCACAATTTAGAGATGTATGTGGAGAAATTGCGCGATAA
>JABLTM010135224.1_pt1 | contig 22849 bp, 28 predicted proteins | sample 7160121 | NCBI WGS metagenome assembly JABLTM01 (sample SAMN14651224, study PRJNA627086) | human gut metagenome | isolation source: feces | host: Homo sapiens
AATTTTGTTTTGAAACAGGCATTGACGGATGCTGTGGAATTGTTGATTGTTAAAGTTCTTCAAGGTTGCTGTAAGGGTCTTTGTCTCCGTTCCCAGGGGGTGGCGGATGGTTGACGGCGTAGCTGGTAGCGAAGCTGATGGCGTCGGATTGCCATTTGGTCACGGAGATGCCGTTGCGGGTCCAGTTGACGGCGTCCCGGCTCCCCCAGTAGGCCGTGGCGCAGTCCGGTATCTGGTCGGGGGTTAAACGCACACGCCCCGCAAAGGCCGCGGCCCGAAGATGGTCTTCGACTTCTTCCACGGTGCACGGAGAGGGGGTAAGGGGGTGAATTCCTTCCTTCCCTTCCCTTACGGTTTTCGGATAGGTTTCCATATAGGGGGCTACGTTGGTTCCTATTTCGGTTCCTACGTTGGTTTCTGAAATAACCGACGTAGGTTTTTCTTCGGTTTCCACGTCGGTTCCTATATCGGTTTCAACATGGGTTTTCTTGGGGCGGCCTCCTAATTTTCCATTTTCACGAGCGGTTTTCCTTTTGGTTTTCAGGGTTTCCTGAATTTCATGCGGATATCCGAATACGATGAGATTGTCGCCGTCAAAGTGGTAGAGTTCGTTTTCCACGCTGATTTCCTGGTCAGTTACGCCGCAGGTCTGCATCCAGCGGCGCATGCCCCAGGAGCGGCAGCCCTCAATGATGCCGCCGTTTTCCTGTTCGCAGCACCAGGCCAGCAGAGAGATCCAGGTGGCGCGCTGTATGGGTTCCGCCCCGATATATTCGGGACTGGAAAACAAGGCTGTTGGGATGTTGATGAATTCCATAATCAAAAAAGCGTCAGTTGGGGGTTGTAGTTGAGCCACAGGCATTCAATCTTGACGGCCTCCGTTCTGCTCAATCTCCCAGGGCCACAGAATCACATCGTCATGCCTCACGGGTTCAGGAGGCCCGGAAGCCGTTTCCAGATAAAGAATTCCCCGGTTCGCGTTTTTTCCGATGACCTTCCTAACCCGCCGGTCTCCGAAGAGTTTCACCTTGTCCCCCGGCCAGACCCTCATGATGGGAGGGAACTTGGAAACAAATTTTTCGGCATCCTTCCAGGCGTCTTTCTCCGCGGCGTAGCCTCTGTTCGTTTCCCAACGGCACTGTTCGCACCCCGCGTGAAACAGAAGAGGCCTGTCGCTGTAGAGCACGCGCTTTTCTATGGTAATATCACCCCCGCACAGCGGGCATTGAAATTTTTTCATCGTATGGTTCCTTTCTCAATCAAAGCTTTAATTTCATCAAAACAACGGAGGCGTGAAACATTGTTCACCGTGCAAATAAGGTGCTGCGCCCACCGGGCATGCCGTTTCGTGGGGTACTCCATGCGATAGCGGGCGATAATCCCTTTGTGGTGCACAATCGCGGCCTGAACTTCATATTTCCCATCGTCGGTTTTCTTCATGGGGCAAACCTGCTGGACGATGATGTGAGGGTTCCGTTTCATGGTTCCTCCTTCTTCTTAAATTGTTCAACGCTCTTAACCTGAAAGGCCTTGAATCCTGTTCCGTCCAGATAGCAGCGCCCAAACTGGCAAAGGCCGAACGCATCGGCGGCATTGTTATTGCCGATTTCAACGAGCCAGTTCCTAAGGCAATGCATCATCATGGCGGCTTTTTCCGCCTGCCCTTTCCCGGTAACAAATTTTTTCAATGTCGCCGGGGCGACGGCAATGTACCGATACCCCATGCGGTGAAGAGACAGGCGGACAACACCGCCCAGTTCCGCAAGGGCCGCCAGGCTTAGAGAGTTGCCGAAGGCATAGTTTTCAATCACGACAAGATCGGGCATTTCCGCCTCAACGAGGCGTGTAATGGCGTCATCTATATAATCAAGCCGGGACGCCCCCCGCCTGGCAGTTTTAATGACGCCCCATTTACGGCGTTCGTCGGCGGCGTCTATCGCCCACCCCGTAGAGGTGAGCGACAGATCAAGACCCAGTACACAGTTGTTCATGGCTGTTGATTAGAAGGGGATTTCGTCTTCTTCCGCCGGCGGTCCCGCCGTGGCGCTCATGTGGTTGTTGGCCGGCAGGTCCGCCGGGCGCGGAGGCAGGGACGCGCTGCCACGCCCCGCCGCTACCCTGTCCTGCGCCGCCATGATGGCCCGGGCTTCGTCCGGCCCCAACACGTCTTCGCAGTTGCTGAATTCGGGATAAGTCCCGTCCGCCCTGGGCTTGTCTCCCTGTCTGACGCTGAGCCGAACGTAGCAGGGTTTGCCGAGGTATTCCGCCGGGGTGATGATGACCTGCTGGCCGGGTTGGTAGACGTTCCCGGTGACGTTTTTGACGAACAGGTCGATTTTCCAGGCCAGGTCTTTCGAGTTGGTCAGGTAGTAACGGACCGTCGCCGCCCCTTCAGGGCCGAAGGCTCTGATGTGGACGGCCAGCTGCGGGCATCCCCGCGTTTTGGCGCCCTGGGAGATTCCTTCTTCCATTTTGACGATTTTTCCTTCGTAGACGCCCGCGGGGAGGAATCCGTATTCGCTGGGCTCGCCTTCTGATATGTAACTGAACATAATGGTTATTTGGTGGTTGTGGTTTTGGAGACGGAGATTTTTTTGACGTAGGAGGATCCGGCCCCCGTCCTGACCAGTTCTTCCGGGAATTGTTGTTCCGGCAATGCTTCCGCGAACAGGGCGCGGAAGACGTCCGCCTTGAGCGGGCCATAGGATTTCAGGAGTTTCGGCACGCCAATCCAGGTGGCGTATTTGGCGACGTCTTCCGGAGCGACGGTGTCCGCGCCTTTCCGGGAGACGCGCCTGAATCCGGGGACTTCCGTGCCGTTGTTGAGGTAGTCGAGGATTTTTTCTTTTCCCTTTTTGACGTAACTTTCCAGCACAGCCGCCTTGGTGACGAATTCCGCCAGCCTGGATGGGTTTTCCGCGATTTCGGCGAAGCTTTCTTCCAGCGTTCCGGCTTCCGCCAGGGTCAGCATTTCCTGCGCCGCCCGGTTCCGCAGCGGGCAGGTGTCCTGCGAGGCGCACCAGCCGCAGTAGTCGCAGAGGCGCGGCCCGCCGCCGCGGTCCACGGCGTCCACCACGCCGTTGACGATGGAGATGGCTTCCCGGTAGGTGAATTTCCGGGTGACGATTTGCTGCTGGTCGCAGTAGAGGAGGTGGCAGGTGATTTCATCCAGGAATTCCCGTTCCATGAAGGATTTCGCGTAAGAGGCCTGCTGTTCCCAGTAGTTGCGGATTTGGCCGCTTTTGAGGTCGAAGAGTTTGCCGAGCGCGGGACAGAGGCAGTCCGCTTCCCCGCCTGTCACGCGGGGGTGCCATTGCGGGAAGGCGCAGCGGTTTTTGTCGGCAATGATTTCTTCGCCGGAGCAGAGCGTCCGGACCGTTTTCACCGCCCAGAGGATGGATTCTTTTTCATCGGCTTTCAGGTGTTCACACGCCCTGAATTCGTCCACGCCCATGAGCAGGGACCGGAAGGCGTCGTCCATGCGGGTTCCCCGCCGGGCCGCTTCCCCCGCGTCGGGGGAGGAGACGTAGCAGGGGCATTGCGCCAGCTTGGGGAGCAGGGACGGCCTCAATAGTTCCGTGGCCGGGACCGGACGAGGCCCGGCAATGTCAGCGAGGATTTTTTGCAGGTCGTCCAGGCTGACGGCGTATTCCGCTCCGTCCAGGGAGAGGACGGCATGCCCGGTTTCGCGGGCGACGTTGATGCAGGTGACGGTTTTCATCGGGCGGTCGGGGTGTTGTGCTGCAGAACGGCCGTGTTGAACCGGTCGGGGGCGGAGAGGATGAAGGAGGCGAATTTTTCCGAAACGGCTTCAAGGCCCTGCCCCGGCTGGATTTCCTTTTTGTACGCGAGGAAGTTCAGCGCTCCCGGCACGTCGTTGATGACCGCGGCCAGTTGGTCCGCCAAGGAGGGAGCCGGTTTCTCCTGTTGTACGGGAAGAGGCTCCTGTTTTTCGCCGGCCGGAGCGTTCCCGGAAGGTCCGCCGCCCTCTCCAAACAGCAGGCGGGAGATTTCCCCGGCGTCCATCGCCATCACCGCGGGCATCCCGTGCCGGTTTTTGGCTTCCCACGGGGCGGAAGGAGAGGTGTAGACCATGCGTTGGTTTCCTCCATGTCCCTTGCCGTCCTGAACCGTTACGACGAAGTTGCAGAAAAGCATGGCGTCAGCCCATTCCTTGACCAGCGGCGCGACAAATTTGGAGAGGTTCAGTTCATGCTTGTCGTAGGCTCCGGCAGTCTCCGGCATTTCAAATTTGACACGGCGGGAGTGTCCCACCAGCACCACATTCATTCCTGCGCTCATCAACGCGTTGAGGCGTGACAAGAGGTCCATGGCCACAGGTTCGATCATCTTGTACCCCTTGCCGTATCCAAAATCTTCAATGGATTTCAGGGAGGCGTTGGCCCGCTTATTGTGTTCCCTGATGAAGGCGTTCACAAACAAACGCTCGCACCAGTCTATGGAATCAATGATGACCGTCCGGAATTCGTGCCCGCCCTGCGTCAATTCTTCTATCGCATTGATCACGTCTCCGTAGCTCCGGCAGTCCAGCCGGGCAACGTCGATGTGGGAAGATCCCTGTTCCGTGTCCAGCAGAACAGGGGCGGGCAACCCGGCCGCCAGCGTGGATTTTCCCACGCCTTCCGGCCCGTAGATGATGACACGCTGCGGACGCTGCTGCACTCCGCGCTTGATGTTTTGTAATAGGCTCATATTATTTCCTTGTTTGATTGTATTCAGGTCGGGTGTCAGTTCCTGCTGGCCCCGGCCTTTTTGGTTATGGGTAGTTGGAAAGGGTACTGACGGAGTTACGTTTCCGCTTAGCGGGAGGTTTGTTCATGTCCGTCCTGGTTTTGGATGTCTTTTGGGTCAAATACCTGTACACGCTTATCGCGGAAATTCTATATTCGCGTTGATTGGTGCCAATGTCTTCTATTTCATGGTTCTGCAACAGGTTACGAACCTTTTTCCTACCCCATAAACAAGCAGGGTGTTTCCGCAGATCCTCAAGGGTAAGCCATATCTTGCCGTCGAACATGCGAGTGGCATTCTCTTCCTCGGACTCATTCAAAATCAACAAGCCACGTTCATGAAGGGATTCTATGGTTTGCTCCACAATAGAGGTTACAAATTGATCTAATCCGTTCATAATTCACTAAGATTTAACGATGAAATAAATGATTGCAAAAATCCCAACCAGCAGAGCGGAAAAGACAAGGTTCTGTACGATACCGGGCCGGGGCTTGAGTTCGTCTTCCGAAAAGTCTATTGGGCAGCCGTAAAGAGATTTCATTTTCTCGGCGCGGTCTCGGCGCATCCAGTATTGTTCGTTCGTCATTTTTTTCATTGTTGTTCAGGGTTGGGTTAAAGTTCGTGCCAGCCGAGCAGCTTCAATTCGTCAATCAGGGCTTCTTCCATTAGGCTGCCGGCTTCTTGGGGTTCTTCGGGCTGGGAAGGTTACTAGCCGTGGTTAGACGGCTACTATTAAAAAGCAGGTGTCCGCTGGAATTGATTGCAGAAGACATGGCCTCCTGTGGCGAACATTTCAGTTTGGCGGAGATTCCCAGCAACAGAAGCTTTCCTGCTTCCGTCAGGTCTTCCATGTTGATTTCAATAGTTGATGGTTTCATGTGTCCGTCCGGTTGATGAGATTGTTTTATGCAATTCTATTAGATTTTGCAACAAAATTCTACTGATTTTGATAGAAATCATGCGTACAACAAGCTTGACAATCTCACAAAATTACATAATATCAATGCATGACGCCGACCAAGAACGACATAAAAAAATGGCTCAAGACCATCAGAAAAGATCGTGAATGGCTCGCAAAGCAGTGTGGTCTGAATTCAAAACAGAGCGTAGATAACTGGTTCGCGACCACAGGGAAAATTCCTAAAGCCAAGCTCCTGCTTATTCAGAGGCTCATGGCAGAAACTCAAGCCCCCCCTTACGAAATAGAGGGCAAAGATAATATGGGAAAGCTCTTCATCACTTTGAATGAAGAATCCCAAGAAGCTGTATTGGCGGAGTGCCGCCGCCTGAATATCACTCTTTCCGCCTACTGTTCCCTAATGATGGAATGGTGCGCTACCACACAGGAGGGGCATGCCGTCATTCAATCTCTCATAACAGGGGCTCCACTGCCTTCTGTTAACATGAATCTTGCCCCCTTGGTACAGTCATCTACTACAAATGCCGCCAAAGAAAAAGAGGCAGCCCGCAAGAAGTTTACCCCGGTAGAAACATTCACAGCCCCTCCCTTGGAGGCTCAGGGACGAATCATCGGCAACATTGCCGCCGGCAACCTGGCGGATGGAGACACCATTCCGCAGGACATCCGGCTATACCGTGAACTGGAAAAAGGGGAATACCTGCTGCGCGTCAACGGTCACTCTATGGAACCTTCCATTCCGGACGGCTCCGTGGTCATCATGAAAAAATACACCATCCCCCCCATCCCCAAACCTGGAACCATTGTTCAATACCATGATGAACGCGGCGTGACGCTCAAAAAACTGGTCCGCAGGAAAAACCCGGAAACCGGCAAAATGGAATACACCCTCCATCCTATCAACCCCAACTTCGGAGACATCGAACCCATGGACGGCGGCAAGATCTCCGGCATCTATGTGGAAACCCTGGACAGGTGGGAGAAAGCTTAAAAAGCTATAACGCCACAAGCTTTTTTACCATTTCCAGATTTACTGGAAAATCAGACTGACGCGTTATTCATCGTGCATCGTCAAAAAGGGGGTATGAAATAGATAAAGTCTATCTACAGTTCTCATCCTTACGGACAAACGACGGCTCCTAGATTCTCTTGTCAGCAGTCATTACTGCCAAAGAGTATAGGGAAAAAATGTCCACATCAAAATATCCAATAGCACCATGGCCGCGTCCAGATTGAGGTAGAAAGACGCGAACTCACAACGGAAAAATGAGTTGATACTACTATGCCGTACAAAGGGCAGTAAAGCCATATCTTTAGCATCTTGAACAGAATTGCTTACGATGGGCGATGATCAATATTTTCGTTCATCAAACTAATCCATACTCTTTTCTCTTTACACGCAATTACGAACCAATAAAATTCTTGAAAGAAGAATGTCAAACCGCCAGTATTTGGCACTCCAATAGTTATTTACCGATCATAACAACTATGCCCTCCTCTCCGTTAATACTTAAAATACAGCCGCGAATCATTCATCACCTTGGGATACAAATGTACCAAAAAGCTGTCGATGTGATATCCGAATTGGTGGCCAATGCTTGGGATGCTGACGCATCAAAAGTGGAGATTTCCATCTCGAAAGAAGATCATACCATCCGTGTCGAAGATAACGGAGATGGAATGACTCCAGAAGAATGTCAAAACAACTTTTTGCAAGTAGGCCGAGATCGCCGAAAAGAAACAGGTAAAGACTCAACCCCCAACGGAAGACCTGTTATGGGGCGTAAAGGAATAGGAAAATTTTCCGGATTCGGTATCGCCAAACTGATACACGTAACAACAACGTCTCTAAAAGATATACAAAAACGTAGAGAGGAAAATTCTGAAAGTCCTCATATATGTACCGAATTTATATTGAATATCTCTGATTTGGAATCGGTTGCGGTCAATGATCAGCACTCCATTGAAACAATATGCTTGGGAGAAGAAAGAGATCAATCTTGTGGAACTTCAATTTGCTTAAAAGGTGTTACTATTGATATTGACGATGCTGTAATCGAAGAAATTCGTATTGGCTTGGGGAGAAGATTTCTTCTATCCAATCAGCTTGGTATGTTCAAAATACTGGTCAATGGAGAAGAAATTCCTGCCTCATTTCAGGAAGAAAAAGAATTTATTTTCCCTCGCGATTTAACGGAAGAAGAAAAACAAAGAGCTCACATCTCATCTACTGAAGATGATGATGCGTGGGCCGTGACCGTCCTTGCAGATGGAAACCAAGTCAAGTGGAGAGTTGGTTTTACGAAAAGCACAATCAAAGATGAAGAATTGCGAGGCATAGCAGTATTCGCAAGAGGTAAAATGGCTCAAAAACCTTTTTTCTTTAATCATACGGGAGGTGCATCGGGGCAACATGCGTTTGAATACATGACGGGGCAAGTCATTATGGACTTCATTGATGACGGTACTATGGATTTAATCTCTACAGAACGGCAACGTATCAACTTGTCACATTCCGATGCCAAAATCATTAGAGATTGGGGAGTTGATTTGGTAAAATATTTATCGTCTCTTTGGAAGGAAAGAAGGTCGCAGAAAAAATTGGATGAAATTAACGATAGAATTTCAGGATTTGGAACGCGTTTGGACAGGTTGCCAAGTAGTGAACGAAAAATTGTAACAAGTGTCCTAAAAAAGATAGCATCGTTTCCAAGACTGGGTGAATCTCGTTTTAAAGAATGGTGTAGTCAGATTTTGACAGCATGGGAAGGAGGGCGACTGAAAAATTTAATTTGCGACTTATCGGAAGCTAATGAAATGGACGAAGCAAAACTAGTGGAAATTCTTACGGAAGCTGACATTTTAACTAGTCTTCAAATAGCGGAAACTATTAAAACGAAACTTAATGTCATTGGAGAATTGAAAAGAAGAATTTCGGAACGTAATTTAGAAAACGATATACGTGATTATATATACGATCATCCTTGGATAATACATCCAAAGTGGGAGCAATTCAAAAAAGAAACATATCTGGATAGTATTTTGAAAGATTTAAGAATTAAATTTTTCTCTGAAGATATTTATCATGGCAGAGTCGATATGTTGCTTTCTTCCGGCGATCAATTGCTTCTTATTGAGTTTATGAGGCCTGGTCTTACATTAGATGAAGATCATGTCAGTCGAACAAGGAAATATGTATTTGCTCTTGATGAATATTTAAAAAATCAAACAGCTATTTCTTATAAATTAGAAAATACCTATGTTATAGCAGAAATACCTCGAGAGAGGTTTCTCCTGGATGTGATTAGTGGACTCGCTAAGGACAAAAATATTTACTTTAAAAATTGGGATACACTCTTGAACGATGCTAAAAAACAATATGAAGAATATTTAGATTTGTTGAAAGAAAGAAATCCAACTGATTTACGAATCTCCAATTTATGACCTATAATGCCATAGATCTTTTTTCCGGCTGTGGAGGACTGACAGTAGGTTTGAAAAAAGCTGGTTTCAATGTTTTGGCTGGAGTGGAACTTAACCATATAGCTGCATCTACGTATGCTTTAAACCATGGCTCGGAACATATTTTGCAGGCGGATATAAGAACGATCAACTCAAAGGAGCTTGATCCATTTATAAAGGGAAAAACTTTACATCTGTTGGCAGGGTGTCCTCCATGTCAAGGTTTTTCCAGTATTCGTCGTTTGAATAGAAAAACAGAAGTTCCGGACGAACGAAACGATCTTGTAAACGAATATTTTCGCTTAATTGATGAGCTTCGGCCATCTGTCATCATGATGGAGAATGTTCCTCAACTTGAGCAGTACAGTCTTTTTCGCACTATAGTCAATACCCTTTCTTGCATAGGGTACGATATTTCTATGAAAGTTTTTAACGTTGCAGACTTTGGAATTCCTCAAAGACGGAAACGACTTGTTATGTTGGGTTCTCGAATAGGAAAAATTCATATGCCAGAGCCGCCTAAAAAATATAGTACAGTCCGCGATGCTATATATAACTTGCCTCCCCCGGAGTATTCCAAAGATCCTGTACATAAACGTCACGCTCACCATGGAGAACGTATTCAGAAAATGATTTCCCTGATTCCCAAAAATGGCGGCAGCCGTTCATCATTGCCTGAAGAATTTCGTTTAAAATGTCATTCAAAAAAAGGAATAGGATTCAATGACGTATACGGCCGGTTGCGTTGGGATTCCGTTGCATCAACCATTACTGGTGGATGTTTAAACCCGTCGAAAGGAAGATTTCTTCATCCGGAACAAGACAGAGCTATTTCAGCACGAGAAGCCGCTTTATTGCAAACCTTTCCCGAGACCTATTCCTTTCCTGAAAATATTCCTCTTCAATCGCTGGCGTTATTGATAGGAAATGCTCTTCCTCCATTGTTCAGTTACTATCAGGCAAAACATCTTTACAAACATTTGGAGGATCACTTAAAATAATTTGCTTTAACAAAATATCAGGAACTTCTAAAATCTTCTTAAGCTCACATTGCCAAACAATTATCGTCTTCCAGCCTTGCTTCTTTAATTCATTACAAATCAAAAAGTCACGGGTTGTGTTCTTAGTTAATTTTTCTGTCCAAAAATCTTTGTTTGTTTCAGGGATGGTAGCTTTCCTACATCCAGGATGCTGATGCCAAAAGCATCCATGGACAAAAATTATGGTTTTATATTTTGGAAGAACGATGTCCGGACAACCGGGAAGATCCCGACGATGAATCCTAAATCGAAATCCGGATCGATGGAGAAGGGATCTAATTAATAATTCTGGTTTAGTATTCTTGCCACGAATATGTGACATAATTTCGCTTCTCTTTTTCGGATCTACCGTATCCATAATATTTTTTCCACTATCTCATAGAACAGGCATAGAAAGCTATTAAAAAAATAGCGGGACCAAGGAAGCCCAACATCCCCTGACTCCATTCAGGAGCTGCTTCTATCGGGGCAGCTCCTTTTTGTTGGGCATAGTCTCCTTAATAACAATTTCAGTATATATTTTTACATGATGATACCGAAATAATGATTTAGGAGTTGCTTATTCTGAAAAAAGAGGTTACTATCCGGTCTCTTTCGTTAGAATGCTTCGCCCCTTGGCCTCCGGGCCAAGGGGCTTTATTTTCTTTTGATATACGTCTTATTCCCGTTCTTGTTAATGTAGTACCTTCCTCCACGCGGCCCCGTGTAAATAATGCGCCCTTTGGAATCGGTACTCGTGCTTGGGGAAAACACATGATGATAGATGGAATTATGCCTGGCACTCGAATATGATCTTCGAGGGGAAGGAGATGTCTTTACTGGCCCAGGAAAAGGATCATAAGTCAGTTCAGACTTCCTGACTTTCACCTTGGGCATCTTCCAGCACAGACCGCAATAATCTGCCGTTCCAAGATTATTAAACGCTCCCATCCCCACACCATAATACCGACATCCGGGAAGGTGTGTTTTACCTGTTGAGCTGATCCAATAAGTAACTATCTTTTTATTATCCTGGGAAGGCTCCTTACCTCTCTCTCCTTCTCTCCATTCCCAAGGGGGAATCGCATTCGCCTCTGCCCATAATCCTTTCTGCGCCTTCTTCGCTGAAACTTCAAACCTCTCAAGCTCCCGGCTATCGAAATATTTTTTGTCGTACCATGCCCACCCCTCTTTGACCATTTCATAATTCACGAACGTCCCCCCATACAATACCAGCCCCAAAATAACTCCGTTCTTGTCACGCCCCGAATATTGAACCGTGACCATTTCACCCCATATCAACTTCTCCAAAAAATATTTAGCCCCGCTGTAGCCATACTGCCCTTTTTCAGGAGCATCAACTCCCTTCAAACGAACTCTGTAAGCTTGTTTTTGTTCGGGCGTCTTCTCCAAAACAGTAATTGTATCGCCATTAATCACATTGATGACAAAGCCCCTAAAGCTTTCACCATAAGAAATGCAAATGCTGGCTAAAAAGAAAAATAGCAACCTCACGGAAAAGGCGATACCACGGCCCCCTCTAACAAACAACGATAAACTACAGGTGAAAAATGTAAATAAATGTTGGAAATAATCCCTTCATAATGCTTTTGAAAGAGTTAAGCAAATTATTTACAACTCTCTTTATTTCATGGTATTATGAATTCGCATGAAACTATTCTCTCTCATTTTAGCTGTTATTTCCCTCACTTCATTCTCGGAGGCGCACCCTGGCGGCTTGGACGCCAACGGCGGTCACTACAACCGCAAAACAGGGGAGTACCACTACCACCGGAAACCGGCAGCCAAACCGGTAGCGGAAGAAAAAGCGTACTGGATCAGCTCAACGGGCAAGACCCATAATAAAAACTGCCGGTACTACCGGGCTTGCAAAGGGCGAGCCAGCGATACACCCAGCGGTGTGAACTGCAAGATTTGTGGAGGAGCCTCGAAATAATAATACTATGCCGGACAAAAACGGGATTATCCTGAATCTTATTAAAAACTATCTTATTGTTGGTAGTGTATGCTTACTTATTGGGGGAGGTGTAGGCATGCTCATAGGAAGATCAACTATCCAACCTGCAGCAAACACTACTACAGAAAAAATCGTTCAAAACAAAGTAAAGAAAACAAAACCTATTCCTAAGAAAAACAGTATTCCTGAAGAGCTAAATACTCCTAAGTTAAAAGAACTTTATATCAAAGCATCTAAAGGAGACCCCGAAGCACAATGTCTACTTGGAGATGTTTATTATGATGGCGAAGAAGTGGAGCAAAATGCACCTCGCTCTGTATCATGGTACAAAAAAGCTGCAAATCAGAATCATGCAGAGGCGCAATATTGTTTAGGATGGCATTATTTAAAAGGGTTAGGAATTCGAAGAGATGACGATGAGGCATTTAAATGGCACAAAAAGGCAGCAGAACAGGGGCATGTAAAATCTCAATATTTGGTAGCATTTGCATATGAAGTTGGTACTGATTTTGGTGCATCATTACCAAAAAATGAGAAAGAGGCTGTAAAATGGTACAGGAAAGCTGCGGAACAAGGTCATGCAGACGCAATGATTTGCCTTGCCCGTCATTTCATGGATGGAGAAGGAATTGAAAAAAGCTATGAAGAAGCAGAAAGGTGGTTATTAAAGGTTAAACAGAAAGGGAAAGAAGAAGAGGTCAAAGAAGCTTTACAGGATTTAGAAAACAGAAAAGAAGAAGACAAAAGAGCAGAAGAAATGAACCGTTCTTTGGAAGATATGAATAAAAATTTAGAGAAGTTGGAAACTATCCGCCAGTAGATGGACACATCTTCTGGGTTGCAAGCCGCAAATAACTAAAAAGTGAGTTTTCTAGCCGCTTCCTTACTGTGTTCGTCTCGGAGGTGTCCATATACCTTCATAGCCAATGCTCCGCCGTCACGATGCCCTAGCCATTTAGCCACCGTAGGAATATCAATGCCTGCCTCAATGCAGGACGTGGCGAAGAAATGCCGTAAATCGTGAATCCGGACGTGAGGCAGTCCAAGCCTGATACACGCGTTTGTAAGGGCCTTTCGGGGGCTTTCTATGGAAAATACCGGGTCATCTGGGCTATTCCCCCGCCTTTCTCTTCGGAGGCTTTCTATCACCTCCGCCAGAGATGCGTTAATGTACAGGGTCCGGCGTGAGGTGGCATGTTTGATATCAGGCACGGAAATGGACTCTTTCCCGATATCTCCCCACACCAAGCGCCGGACTTCCTCAATACGTAACCCTGAATAAGCCAGGAAAGCGATCATATCCGCCGCTTCGGAATATAGCCCCTTCTTTTGCCACTTCCTTAATATAGGGGCTTTTTTCACTTCCTCAACGATTCTTCGGAAATCTTCTTTTTCCGGAACGTTAAGATTTGAACTCCTCAAAGTCATCCGTTCAAGCTTGGCTGCTGGATTGCTCTTGATACTTCCTGCTTCCTGAAGCATGGAAAAAACATTTTTCACAACAGCGAGTGTTCCGTTTGCTGTTCGTGCAGACACAGACAACGCATCTTTTTTCCACCAAGCCCGGCACATTTGTTCCGTGATGGCCTCTGCTGCAATATCACGAGCAACAAGCTTTTTAGCGCGGCTGGAAAAGAACTTGATGGATTCTACAGCGGCCGGCTTCAAATGGGGGCGCATTTCCTGCCGCTGGACGTACATATCAACCGCCAAATACCAAGACACGGATTCCACGGGTAATTCATCCCTCCCTTGCTCCGCCAGGAACCCGGCCAGCCTGGAAAGGGCTTCCGTCAACACGCGCGTTTTAAGAGATTTTTTCACCGTTTTTCTTCCGGTATCAATTCGGGCATAGAAAATTTCCGACTCTTTTGACCGATACAAGTTCGGATAATCCGTCGCAACAAGGGTGTTTTTCATACTTCCAAGCATGCCCTGCGGCCCTTAAACCGCAAGAATAATCTCTTTTTACGGACAACCATACGGACAACCAACACAAAGACAAAAGAAAAGAAAACCCCGCAAACCTTTCAGTTTACGGGGTTTATAATGGCACGTCCAACTGGATTCGAACCAGTGACCCACTGCTTAGAAGGCAGTTGCTCTATCCAACTGAGCTATGGACGCATGATGCGGCAAAAGAGTAACAGAGTTCATCTCAACTTGGCAAGCCCGGATCTTTGAAAAGCGCGCTTTAAGCGCCGGAGCAGCGGTCATGCGTAAAAGGTATGTCCACCAGGGTCGCTCCAAACTTCCGCACCAGAGGCTCCTGACAGGAAAACATGCGTTCCCGTTCCTCCGGTTCCGTATCTATATATCCGTGCAGATGCAGAAGACCATGCACCATGTACCGGAAAAGTTCTCTGAAAACAGGTTCTCCGAATTCCGAAGCCTGCCGGATAGCGGTATCAAAGCTGACGATGATCTCTCCTATTCCGTCTCCATGCGGAAAAGTAATGACATCCGTCGCCGTCGGATCATTCAAAAAACGGGCATGCACATCCCGGATGACGTCATCGGAAACCACGCTGATTTCTACTTCATCCAATTCGGAAAGTACGGGGACAGGACCTTCAGGCAACGCCAACACGGACGGAAGACAACTCTCCAAGGCTCCAATCAGGGCATCCGTAACGGATGAACTGAGCCTCCCCTCCCCCAAATGATTGTAGAGTTCAAGATTCGGTTTCATTTTCCTCCGCATCCGCTCCGTTCTTCATCTCCGTTTCCGTGGATTTTCCCTCTTGAAGGGTTCCGGCATCGGGCAACTCCATGATTTCAGGAACGGCTTTGCCTTCACCTTCCTTTTTCACCGCTTTCTCTTCTTTTTCCCTGACGGACACATCAGAGAAAGCATTTTTCTCAATTTTTGCCTCCGGATTGTGAGAAGGATAGGCAATGCGGTTGTGGTGGATGCTTTTCAGCGTCTTAATGAAACTGTTGCGAATCTTTTTGAGATCTCCGAAGGTAAGGCCGCAATCGTCCAAATGGCCGTCCACCACCCGTTGCTTCAAAAGTTCATCCACCCTTTTCTGCATTTCCTCACAGGAAATTTTACCCATGGAGCGCGTGGCGCTTTCCACGATGTCCGCCAGGCTGACGATTCCCGTTTCCTTGCTCTGCGGGTTGGGCCCCTTGTAACGGAAGTTGGATTCCACCACCTCCGGAACGTCATCCGGAGACGCCAGGCCGCTTTCCACGCGGCTCAGAATCTCATCACGGTATTGAAGGGCTTTCCGGTAAAAGAAGTAAGCCAGTGACGTGCCGTGATGCTGCTCTATAACGTCCACCAAAGGACGCGGAAGGTTGTTCTCCCTGGCCAATGCCACCCCGTCCTGAACGTGGTCGATGATGATACGGGCGCTCATGCTGGGCGTCAGCTCATCATGGGGATTGGGGCCATCCATGATATTTTCAATGAAATAAAGGGGGTTTTGCATCTTGCCAATGTCATGGTAGTAGGCCTCCACCCGGCATTCAATGGGATTGGCCCCAATGGCTTCCGCCGCAGCTTCCGCCAGCTGGGCAACCATCAGGCAATGGTGAAAGGTTCCCGGAGCTTCCATTTGCAGCCTTTTCATGAGAGGGCGGTTCATATCCGCCATTTCCAGCCAGGAAATGGGCGTAATGATTTTAAAAGCTCCTTCTATGATAGGCAGGACACCGCTGATCAGCACGCTGGTCAGCATGCTTACGCCAAAAGCCACGGCCAGGCAAACCAGAACTCCAGTAAGATTGTAGTCCCATGCCTGGAGATTGATGACACCCATGATGCAACACAGCACCATGACAAGCAGCCCCACAAAGAAGCCCGCTCGCAGCAACTGAGCACGATTCCGCAGGTTATGGGTAAGCAACACGGTAAGCATGCCGGAGAGAGAGCTCAGAATCCAGAATTGAACCTGCTTTTCCGGAGCATATTGCTCCGGCAGAATGAAAAATCCGCCAAGCATGCAGATGGAAATAGTGGCAAACATGCCCAGAAGAGGTCCCAGCAGCACCGTGACAACCAACGGAGCCATCATATAGGGAAGGTACAAAAGTTCATTGCCTATGTCGGAAGTAATGTCAGCCGTTACATGCCGGATGAGACCAAAAAACAGGAGCTGGACCAGAACCGCCCCCCACGTGACGACAAAGGTTTTGTTTTTCCTGCGCAGGGAACCGGCGCATAACCAGTACATAGGCATCAGCGCCAGCGTCACGGAAAAAAGCAGAAAAGCTTCCGACACATGATGCCATATGGATTTTCCCCAGTGGGGACTGTAACTGCCCATCCATTGAAGCACGATGAAAACCAGCACGCACAACCCGACGGATACCGCCAGGCTGGAATCCAAACGGTCACCGGCTGAACGGGACACGGAGGCAGCCCCTTCCGGGGAGGCACTTTCTTTTGCCGCTGCGGCGGCATGCTTTTTCAGAAAATGAAACATGATAATTATTTGGGGTACACTTCGGCAACCTCCGGAATAGTGCCCAGCCGGGCCATCTCCTCTTCTATGAGGGGGTTGACGCCCTGCTGCACCATTTCCATGGAAACTCTCAGGGCATTGCGAATGGCTACAGGGGTAGAACTGCCATGCGCAATGATGGTCACGCCCCTGACGCCCAGAAGAGGGCTTCCCCCTACGGAGTCCGCAGAAAGGCGCGCTTTCATGGCACGGAATGCTCCGGAGGCGCAGGCAGCTCCAACCATACGGAACGGGTTTGCCTTAAGTTCCTCTTTCAGCCATTTGCTGAAAGCCTTGGCGGTAGCCTCGCATGTTTTCAACAGGACGTTTCCGGTAAAACCGTCTGTCAGAGCCACATCTATTTCATGTTCAAAAAGATCGTGGCCTTCCACATTTCCTACGAATTTAAAAGGGAGCGCACCGCGCTCCTCCAAATGCTTCAACAGACAAAAAGTTCCCTTGGTAAAATCTGTTCCCTTTTCATCTTCAGAGCCATTGCTCATAACTCCCACCTTAGGCATCTGTTTGCCGTAAACAGAACGCGCCAGAATGCTGGCCATAACGGCATACCCTACCAAATGCCGGGGCTTGGCATCCGGGTTGGCTCCGGTATCAGTCACATTGCAGACTCCGAATTCATTCGGAAGCTGGGTCACAATGCCCGCACGTTCCACACCATCCAGCAACCTCAGTTTGACGGTGGCAGCCGCTACAGCCGCCCCCGTATTGCCCGCGCTGACCACGGCATCCGCATCTCCGGACTTGACCAGATCCACGGAAATGGACATGGATGAATTTTTTTTCTTTCTCACCGCCAGCAATCCGGATTCATTCATTTCCACAACTTCCGCAGCCGGAACGATCTCCACGCGCGGGCCGGAAAGCCCCCAGCGGTCACAAGAGCTGCGCACCGTTTCTTCCCTTCCCACAAGATAAATTTTTTCAATGAGAGGAAAATCCTGCAGGGCCCGCTTCGCCCCGTCCACGTTAATATCGGGCGCGTTGTCGCCGCCCATCACATCCAGTGCAATCTTCATATTATCTGTTGAAGAAATGTGTTAGCAGAAAAAACAGTCCGCTTCAAGCAAGTTCAGCCGCTTTGCGAAGCAAAAGCGGCTGGAAAGTCTATATGATAGCGCCGCAATACGGCGATAATTTTCAAGGCAAATGCGGCGCCCGCGGAACTTACGCTTCCGCTTTCACCACAATTTCCTTGCCGGAACGGGTCGTGTACGTACCGCAATTGGGGCAGGCGGTATGGCCGGGGGTGCTGCTGCCGCAATTCTGGCACTTGCGGAGCTTCGGCGCGCGCCATGCCTGAGCGGCAAGGCGGGTACGCTGCTTCATCTTGGACGTTCTGCGCTTAGGTGCTGCCATAATTTTAGTTGGTAAAAAGGTGATTAATGATGATCTCCCAGTTCATTGAGGGCGTCCCACACGCCGCTATTCCTGATCGGGGCAGAACTGTTTACACCCGTTCCCCCCTCTTTGTCCACTCCAAAATACGGAGTTTTCGCCATACAGTCGTTTTCCATGCCTCCGTCAGCACACTTCGGGTATGCCGGAAAATCCAGAACTATTTCTTCCCTCAAGGAATCTGAAACATCCACAACATTCTGTGAATCAATCTGGAAAGAAGCCGCGAAATCACAAACTTCCACCACGTAGTCAAAGTAGCCCAGGCAACGCACACAGCGGAATTTAAAGGGGGCGGAAATATTGCCTCTTACAAACAATTCATTTTCAAATCTCTGCACATGCAGATCAAAAGCAAGAGGCCCAATGGAAGTAACCTCTTCATCATCAATGCCGAAAATTTCAGAATCCAGTTCACCGCTGTATTTTTTCCCTGCCTCCGGCAAGTTCTCCAGTTCTACCAGCAATCTTTTCATGAGTATATCTTACAGGCATACTTAATGCCTGACAAGCAGGCAGGGCGGCACCATTCATGGAAAATGACACATCCGTCCCTCTTTCAGGCAATGCCCGAATTCGCTCCGGCCTAACCGGGAGGCCATTCCAGCTTGCGGCCTGCCAACAGATGCATGTGCAAATGGGGGACAGCTTCCCCGGCGTCATGCCCATTGTTGATGACCAGGCGAAAGCCACCTTCATCCAGATGAAGAGTCCGGGCAATCCGCCCGACTGCCAGCATCATGTGTCCCAGAAGGACGGCATCTTCCTCCCCGGCCTCGGAAAGGCGGGGAATGGGCTTGCGCGGAACAAGCAGCAAATGTTCCGGTGCTTGTGGACTAATGTCCCGGAAGCAAACACACAGATCATCCTGATATACGATGTCCGCGGGGATTTCCCCAGAACAGATTTTTTCAAATAACGTAGCGGCCATAAAATCAAAAAGGAATCTGCAATGACTTTAACATGTTTTGCAAACCGTGGGCAAGTTATTCCCTGACGGCTGAAGCGCGTCGCAGGCGATCCATAATAGCGCGGCCCAGGCCGGATTCCGGAACGGATTCCGCCACAATGACGTCAATAGCTTCATTTTCATCCATCTGTCTCATCAGGGCAAACAGGCGCACGGCAGCTTCTGCCAGCCGCCCGCTGCCGGGGCTCATGGCTACCACTTCCGCCCAGTCCCCTTCCCGGGCAAGAGCGGACGTTCCTTCATAGGAAAGCAAGCCGTACCTCACCCCCTCCACCGGGGCAAAATTTGCCCCCGGTTCCAGCAGCAGCATAGGTTTGCGCGGGGCGTAATGGCTGGTGAGCTGCCCCGGCGCATCCGCCGGAGATTCTTCCGAAACAGGACGGCAGGAAGGCTTGCGGCGCACCATCTTGACCAGGTTGCGAAATTGTTCCCGGGTCACCGGCCCCTCACGCAGCAATTCCAGAGAGGGCTTGCCCTTCTCGTCAAGCACAGGACGCACAATCGTGCTTTCCAGCCCCTCGGAACAGGCTCCGGCATCCAGAATCATTTCAATACTGCCCCCCAATTCCTTCTGTACGGCAGAGGCGGAAGTAGGGCTGATATGGCCGAAGCGGTTGGCGCTGGGCGCAGCTATAGGACGCCCCAGCGCTTTCGCCACCCCCCGCATGGCAGGATGAGCGCTTACGCGAACGGCCACCGTAGGAAGGCCGCTGGTTACAATATCCGGAATGATATCCGCCTTTGGCAACACCAAGGTCAGCGGCCCCGGCCAGAATCTGGAGGCAAGCGTATGCACCAGATCTTTCAGCCCCTCCGGAACGGCGGTATATTTTTCCACCTCACTCCCATGATGCACATGAATAATCAGCGGATCAAAAGAAGGCCTTCCCTTGGCTTCAAAAATCCTTGCTACCGCTTCCGGGTTCAAGGCATCCGCCCCCAGTCCGTATACAGTCTCCGTGGGAATCCCTACCAGAGCTCCCGCACCCAGAGCTTCCGCCGCACGGGCATACAGTTTGCGGTTGTCTGACAGGGGATCTACCTCGAACAATTCGGTTTGCATGGCTTTATCCTTGCCTGAAGAAGCTCCTGCGTCAAGCAAGACCTCCTTCCCCTGAAAGGAGAGAACAGACAAATGAATAAGAGCACGTCCTGCGGCCTCATACTTCCCCTCTCTTTTTCCAACTGCCTTTACTTCACTCCACCCTTACGGACTTCCCCGAGTGAAAGCTGGCGCTGGAAAAGGCCATTCCGCTAAAAAGTTGTTTTCTCACGCCGCCGGATTGAGTACAATCAAGCCATGAATAGGGCCGCATCAACATCCTTGCCAAACATCATCCTGATCGGGCTGATGGGATGCGGCAAAACTACCATCGGAAAGGAACTGCACCGGGAAACGAACCTTGGTTTTACGGATACGGACCAGTTAATCGAACGCCAGACGGGAATGCACATTCCGCAGATTTTCAAAATTCATGGGGAATCACATTTTCGAGACCTGGAAACCGGAATCCTGCAACAGCTTCAGACGGCCGCCGCACAAAGCCGCATTATTTCCACAGGAGGAGGCATCATTATCAGACCGGAAAACCGGCTGCTACTGAAAAAACTGGGGTTCGTCGTCTGGCTCCATACAGACGTAAACATCCTGTACCAGCGTATTTCCAGATGCACCAACCGCCCCCTGCTCCAACAACCCAATCCCAAGGCCGTGCTGGAACATCTCATGAATGAACGGCATGATTTTTACCGGGAAACGGCGCACTTGACCATTGATACGGCCAATCTCCACATCCATGAAATCGCATTCGGCATTCTGGAATCCGCCAGAGTATTCCGGTTCCGACGGCAATAATACCGACCCGTTTTTCCGTGAGCGGGAAATTTTCTCTTTCTGATTCATCCTAACGCAAGCGCTTCCGGGGAAGCCCTTTTTCCCGCTCCACGCACAAGAAACAACAAAAGGCGATCCCCATTAAAGGAACGCCTTCAGGAAAATGATAATGCACCGGAAAAGGTTTAAGCCTTACGGGCCTTACGGATCATTGAATTCACCGTTTCAGAGGGCTGTGCTCCGTTGGCAAGCCATTTGTCAACCTTTTCCAGATTGATGGTATAGTTGACGCCTTCCTTCATGGGGTCATAGGAACCCACTTGCTCAATGTAACGGCCGTCACGACGCGCGCGGCTGTCGACAACGACGATTTTGTAGTAAGGACGGTCCTTGGAACCCTGACGGTTGAGTCTGATTGCTACTGCCATATCAATTATAAATAAAAGGTGTTAATGGAAAACTTGCGCGCCTTGCCACTCACATGCGTGCGCGTGCGGCTTTCCACAGCGGGTGCAGATGTATGCGATATAATGGAGTCATTGTCAATACCAGAGTTATTTTTACGGGAAAAAAGCCTCTCCTTCATTTCTGCATCAGGAAAAATTTTCCACCGCCATGCGGCCAAAAGAATACAGCATGCTGAATCCGAACCCCGCCAGCACAAGGGACAATATTCCATCCAGTATTCCGGCATACCGTCCGTAAAAGGAACGAATGGGCTGCCAGCGGAAAACAAGAGCCCACAAAATCCAGCCCGCCGTTCCCGTCGCCACGATTAAAAAACCGATAAAAAGAGCATAGGAAGGATCATGATTTTTTTCCAACAGCGGAGCGGAAAGAGCCACAAAGAAAAACGTGGCCTTGGGATTCATCAGGTTAGTCACCAGAGCATCACGGTAAATACAGGAAGCCGGGGAAATATCCCCGCACCCGGCAAGGAAAGCATTCCTCCCCCTCGGCCATATTTTCCATGCCAAATACAGCATCCAGCAAGAAGCGGCGCAAAACAGCCCCACCCCCAGGAAACTGTGAAAAACGGATGCTCCTACTGTACAAGCCAGTGCAGCATGGACAACTATTCCGGTACCAATGCCCAAAGCAGCCATCACTCCCGCGCCAAAGCCGTAAGCCAGCGTGCTCCGGGTAACAAAAGCCTGGTCGGGTCCCGGAGACGCCTGGGAAAGAAGCAGAATACCTGCGAATATAAGTTCTTCCTTCATGAAACAAAAAAATCCTTATGCCCTGGGATGCGCCTGTCTGTAAACTTCCGCCATTCTGGCACGCGTCACATGCGTGTAAATCTGGGTAGTGGATAAGGAAGCATGGCCCAGCAGTTCCTGGACGGAACGGAGATCCGCCCCGGCCTCCAGAATGTGCGTGGCGAATGTATGCCTGATCTTATGGGGAGAAATGGTAAAAGGAATGGAAGACAGCTTCACATATTTGTTCAGCATCATCTGCACGGAGCGAGCGCTTAACCGGGTTCCTATACGGGAGACAAACAAGGGAGAATTCTTCGGCAGACAGGCCATGGAAACATAAGTTTCCAGAGCAGCCAGAGCAGGAGTTCCCACAGGCAGGATGCGCTCCTTGCGCCCTTTCCCCATTACCTTCACGCCCCGGAAACGGTGGTCCACACTGCCGACATCCAGCCCCACCAGTTCACTCAGGCGCATCCCGCAGGAATAAAAAAGTTCCAATATGGCGGCATCACGGTAGGGAAGCCATGCGGGAGCATTGGCGGGAACGGCCGTCTTGTAGGGAAGCTCCAACAATTCCAACATCTGGTTGAGTGTCAGGAAAACGGGAAGCGTTTTCTTCTTTCTGGGAAGGGAAACGCCCGTCATCGGATTCGTCTCCAGCCCGTGCCTCCGCATCATGAAACGGTAAAAACTGCGCAGGGCGGCAAACCTCAGCCGGATGGAAGACGTGGCGGCTTCATCCTTCAGCTCCTGGAAAAGCCAGTCCCTCATCTGGTCCGGCGTACAATTCATGGCGCTGGCTGAAAAACGTGAACATTTTTTCCGGCAGAAAAAGGCTTGGGT
>JABLTM010008743.1_pt1 | contig 22469 bp, 15 predicted proteins | sample 7160121 | NCBI WGS metagenome assembly JABLTM01 (sample SAMN14651224, study PRJNA627086) | human gut metagenome | isolation source: feces | host: Homo sapiens
AGCGAGCGCCACGGCGGCACCACGGGCGGCGTCGACCGTGTCGGTGGTATCGACACCGCGCACGCGGCTCAGATCGGCCGCCTCGCCCTCAAGACCCCACAGGCCGGCGAGCGCGATAATCTCGGAGGCGTTGCCGCGCACGATGGCGGGCTTGTACTGCTTGAGCTCGTTGACCAGCTGGGTGCGCAGGCTACCGATACCCAGGCCCACCGGATCGAGCACCCAGGGCTTACCGGCGTCGTGTGCCGCCTTGGCCGCGCGGGGAATCGTTTGCTCGTAAATGGGGAAGAGCGTGCCCATGTTGAGATAGATGGCGCCGCCGCCGGCAACGAGTGCCTCGCCCTCGTCGGGCAGATAGACCATGGCGGCCGATCCGCCCACGGCGAGCTGCGCGTTGGCGACAAAGTCGATCGTCACCGTGTTGGTGATGGAACCGGCCATCGGATTGGTAGCGCGAATCTCCTCCACGGCCTTGACCATATGTTGCTTAAGCTGTTCCGAATCAATCACTGCACATGCCTCCTTGGCATAGAAAAGGGGCGCTGTGCATAGACAGCGCCCCTGTAAAGGCGGCATGCTCCCTACGCCAGCATTAACTGACAGGTTCAAAGGATTGGGCCCATTGCCCTCTCAGCCTTGTGGTTTGCACCGCCGGCACTCCCGCATCGAATCTGTTGTTCCCTATACTAGCGCACCTGCCAAAAAGGGACAGGTTTATTTTGGCAGGTAACAACTGGGACTTTGCGTTTTCCCAGATGAAACCTGCCGAAATAAACCTGTCCCTTTTTGGCAGGTCGGTACAATAGATGGGATTAAGAATGACCGAGGGGACCTTATGATCAAACTTGTGCTGACCGATATGGACGATACACTGATTCCAGCCGGGCATGACGGCGCCAGCGACTACGCCATTGAGGGTATTCATGCCATGCAGGCGGCGGGTTTGCACTTTGGGCCGGTTTCGGGTCGTCAGCCGTCCGCGATGGGCTGGATGTTCCGCAATCGCTCCGAGTGCTTCTCGACCGGTGCGTTTTGCAACGGCCAGGTGATGTTTGTCGATGGCGAAGTAGTCGCTTCGCGCGCAATCGATAACGATGTCCTTATGCGCTTAGCCGATTATTTTGAACAGGAGACCGACGATACGTATTTGAAGGTCTACCGTCTGGGTGATGACTTTTGGAATAACGATGCCTATTGCGTGACAAGCGATCCCGAGCGTGTGCGTCGCGCCATGAAGTCAGGCGGCAACGCGTGGCTCAAGGGCGAAGAGGCTCCCTGTCGTCCTGTCGTTGACGATGCCCCGGTATACAAGGCGAATATCTGGAGTGCCCGTTCGCGCGAGGAGCTCGCCGAGCTGCGCGAGCGTGTTGCCGCTGAGGTGCCGGAGCTCTCACTCGTGTTTCCCAACAACCGCGTGCGCCTGTTCGACGTTCTTCCGACCGGCTGGGACAAGGGCTGCGCTGCGCTGGAGCTGGCGCGCGCTTTGGGCCTGACGCCCGACGAGGTGGCCGTATTTGGCGATTCCGATAACGATTTGCCCATGATCGATGCCGTTCCTAACTCCGTTGCAGTCGCCAATGCCAACGAGGCCGTCACGGCTGCCGCACGCTGGCATATTGGCGCTGCGGCAGATGATGCGGTTGCCGGGGCTCTGCATCAGATTGCCGCCTGCGCCGCGACGGGGGAGATGCCGTCGTTTATGAGCCAAATGGACACGGCGGGTTTTGACGTCACGAACGTCTAGGGAGAAAGCCATGAAGCTCCAGCAACTCAGATATGTCGTCAAAGTTGCCGAATGCGGCAGCATCACCGAGGCCTCGCGCCGGCTCTTTGTGTCGCAGCCTTCGATTACCGCGTCGATCCGCGATCTCGAAAACGAGATGGGTGTGCATATCTTTGAGCGCACCAACAAGGGTGTCATTGTGTCCGAGGAGGGCGAGACCTTCTTGGGGTACGCGCGCCAGGTGCTCGACCAGGCCGACCTGCTCGAGGGCAAGTACAAAGGTACGTCCGAGCAGGTGCCGCACTTTAGTGTGAGCTGCCAGCATTATTCCTTTGCCGTTAATGCGTTTGTCGATGTGATCCGCGAGTTCGATGCCGCGCGCTACGACTTTACCCTGCGCGAGGAGCAGACCCACGAGATTATCGAGGATGTCGCGCATATGAAAAGCGAGCTGGGCATCCTGTATCTGTCGGAGCACAATCGCGAGGTCATCGAGCGCATGCTGGTGGCCAACGAGCTCGTGTTCGAAGGGCTCTTCTGCGCCACGCCGCATGTCTTCGTCTGCGCCGACCATCCGCTGGCGGGCCGCTCCAGCGTGACGCTCGAGGATCTGGAAGACTACCCGTTCCTGTCCTACGAGCAGGGCAGCTATAACTCGTTTTATTATTCCGAGGAGCTGACCTCGACCTTTGAGCGTCGCAAGAATATCCGCGTGCGTGACCGTGCGACGCTGTTCAATTTGGCCATGGGCCTCAACGGCTACACGGTATGCTCGGGCGTGATCAGCCACGAGCTCAACGGCCCCGGCATTATCTCGATTCCGCTCGACGTGGACGAGTACATGGAGATCGGCATTATTACGCGCAAGAACACGACGCTCACGCGCTACGGTCGGGCCTATATCGACGCGATTCGTCAGCATATCTAGGCTGCTGTGCTCCGCACGGTTCAAGTCTCTTTATGACAGTCCAGACTGATATAGGAAGCATCTATATCAAACTGTTATAAACGTATATTTTACGATGGCCATATGAGCGCTCATACTCTGTCCCAGTAAAGCAACCAATGCAAAGGGAGATATCTATGAGCACTTCGATTCAACCGAACGCGCCGTTTCGCGCCGATATCGTCGGCAGTTTTCTTCGTCCGCAGGCTGTAAAGGATGCCCGTGCCGCCTATGTCGCGGGTAAACTTGACGCTTCCGGCCTTAAGGCCGTCGAGGACGATGCTATTCGCGATTTGGTGGCAAAGCAGAAGGCCGCCGGCCTGCAGGTCATCACCGATGGCGAGTTTCGCCGCAGCTACTGGCACCTCGATTTTATGTGGGGGCTGAACGGCGTCGAGCGTCGCACCTCGCGTACGGGATATATGTTCCACGACGAGGAGACCACGGCCGATACCGCCGTGGTGACTGGCTCCATCAGCGGCGAGAACCACCCCTTCGTCGAGCACTTTAAGTTTGTCAAGGCACTTGAGGGCGAGGACCACGTTGCACGCCAGACCATCCCGGCGCCTATCCAGACGTTCTCTGAGGTCACGCTCGACCGCTGCGATGGCCAGCAGGAGAGCCTGCGCGCTGTCTATAAGACCGATGAGGAACTTGCCGACGCCATCGCAGCCGCTTATCGTACGGTGATCGCCGACCTGTACGCTGCAGGCTGCCGCAACATCCAGTTTGATGACTGCACCTGGGGCATCTATTGCGATACCGACTTTGTGTCCAAGACCGGCATGAGCCCGGTTGATCTGCAAAAGGTGAGTGAGCTGGGCGTGGCGCTCAACAACGCCGCTATCGAGGGCAAGCCCGACGACCTGGTCATTAACACGCATGTGTGCCGCGGTAACTACCACTCTACCTATGCCTTCGAGGGTGGCTATGACCCCATCGCGCCATACCTGTTCGCAAACGAGGATGTTGACGCATTTTACCTGGAGTTCGATACGCCGCGCGCCGGCGGTTTTGAGCCGTTGAGGTACGTTGCCCCTGGCAAGAAGGTCGTGTTGGGCCTGGTGACCACCAAGGCCGCTGAGCTTGAGGACGAGGATGCCATCGTCGAGCGTATTCACGAGGCTGCAAAGTATGTTCCGCTCGAGAACCTGTATCTGTCTCCGCAGTGCGGCTTTGCCAGCTGCGAGATTGGCAACAAGCTGACCGAGGACGAGCAATGGGCAAAGATCGCGCTGGTCAAGCGTATTGCCGAGCGCGTTTGGAAATAGCGGTAACGTTCGCAGGTGACGGCGCGTGCGAGACATGGCGCATCGCGTACAATGGTTCGGATCGTATCGTTCGGGCAGGTAATCCGCTATGCTCGAGCGCCCTTCCATTTTGAAAGGACTCTCATGTCCCAGTCCTCGACGCCCGCCGCCAGCGATGCCATCTACGACGCATCGTCGCTCGGCCGCCCGCGCATGTTTTTGCTCGGTCTGCAGCACCTGTTTGCCATGTTTGGCGCCACCGTGCTGGTGCCCGTGCTCACCGGTCTCTCGGTTTCGGCAACGCTTTTGTTTGCCGGTTTGGGCACGCTGCTGTTCCACTTCCTGTCGCGCGGTAAGGTGCCGGCATTTTTGGGCTCATCGTTTGCCTTTATTGCCGGTTATGCCGCAATCGCGCCCAACGGCGAGACCGAGCTTTTGCCCTACGCTTGTCTGGGCGTTGCTTGCGCCGGCCTGCTTTATCCGGTGCTTGCGGCGCTCTTCCGCGCCTTTGGCGCCAAGCGTGTCATGCGTTTCTTCCCGCCGGTGGTGACTGGCCCCATCGTCATTTCGATCGGTCTGATCCTGGCGAGCTCCGCTATTGCTAACTGCCAGACCAACTGGCTTGTGGCTGTCATTGGCGTTGCCGTTATCGTCATCTGCAACATCTGGGGCCGTGGCATGGTCAAGATCGTGCCGATTTTGCTGGGCGTTGTGGTGAGCTATGCCGTTGCGGCTGCGCTCGGCGAGGTTGATTTCTCGGGCGTTGCCGCCGCTCCGTGGGTCGGTCTGCCCATCGTGTGGGACAACACCGTGTTTGCACTCTTTGGGCCGCAGTTCGATAACGGTCTTGCCACGACGGCCATCATCACCATCATGCCGCTGGCCTTCGCGACCATGATCGAGCATATCGGCGATATCTCTGCTATCGGTTCGACTTGCGAGCGCAACTACATTGCCGATCCCGGTCTGCATCGCACGCTGCTCGGCGACGGCCTTGCCACGATTCTGGCTTCGCTCTTTGGCGCTCCGGCCAACACTACGTATGGCGAGAACACCGGCGTGCTCGCCCTGACGCGCGTGTTCGACCCGCGCGTAATTCGAATTGCCGCGTGTTGCGCCATCGTGCTTTCGTTCTGCCCCAAGTTCGCCGCGGTCATCGCCGCCATGCCGGCATGCGTTATCGGCGGTGTGTCGCTCGTGCTCTACGGCATGATCAGCGCTGTGGGCGTCCGCAACCTCATCGAGAACCAGGTCGATTTCCAGAACAACCGCAACGTGCTGGTTGCCGCGCTGGTGCTCGTGCTTTCGCTCGGCATCGCGTACAGCACCGCCGGCGCCATCGTGTTGGAGCTGGGCGGCGTGACCATTTCGCTGTCCGGCATTGCCGTGGGCTCACTGGTGGGCATCGTGCTCAACGCCATCCTGCCGGGTAACGACTTTGAGTTTGATGTCTCCGAGCTTGAGGAGGCTGCTGAGTAGCAGCTGCGTTCAGCTAAAACAAGATATGGTGCCCATGCGTATATGCGTGTGGGCACCATTTTTAATGCGTCAGTATCCAGTGGATGCCGCGGGCCATGCGTAAGTCGGTTTGGGCAAAGTGATTGCCGGGGTTGAGCTCCAGCGTTGTTGGAATGCCGCGCTCGACGAGCAACGCTTCCATCGCGCGTGTGTCGTCGAGTACATGCCGCATCATGCGGTTGGGCGTCTTGGTTTCCTTTTTGCCGAGTGACAGGTAGACGGCTTGCGGGCTGCCGGCAAAAGGGGCCGTGCTGGCACGGTCGACAAAGTCGGGAAACCATAGCGACCCCGATGCGCTCGCGGCGCGGTCAAAGGCGTCGGTTTGCCAGAGGGACCAGAGTGCGAAGAGGCCCGCGAGCGAGTAGCCGGCAATGCCGCGCCAGGTGGGCGGCTGAGGAAGCGACGACTCGACCTGGGGGATTATCTGATTCAGCAGCTCATCAAGAAAATCGGCAGCTTGGCCGCCGAAAGGCTCGGCATCGCGTACGGTCCCGTCGCATGCCCAGGGGCTCAGCTCGCGATTCCAATCGAGCCCGCCAATGGTGACGAGGGCGAAAGGCGGACAGTCGAGCTCTCGGCAACACTTATAAACCTCGCTGCCGTCGCCCACGACCACAGGAAGGTAGATGACAGGCGCGCTTTCCGTATGATTCGAATAAACGGTTATCTGCTTTTGATGCGCTTCCATGACGGGCTTCTCTCAGTGTTGTGATATCGGCAGCCCCAATTGTCGCACGCCAGCGTATGCCGGTTGGGCTAGACCAAAGACAATCTCGTGCATCCCCTGCGGACGCATATGGAAAACGCCACCGCCGGAGGGGAGCTCGGCGGTGGCGTTGTTAAACGGTGCTGGGGCTCGGGGCCTTCGCGGGAGCTGCCATGTGCGCAGAGGCGTCTAAGAACGCTTACGGCTCGCCATGGTGCCTGCGGCGATAGCGGCTGTTCCCGCAAGGACGGTTGCCACGATGGCCGCACCCGAGGTGTCGCCGGTTGCCGCGAGCATGCCGGTAGTCTTGGCTTTCGTGGTTGAAGCCGCAACGGCCTTGGTCGGCTTTGAGCCCTCAGGCTTGGGGTTCTGCTTGGACTCCGTGGGCTTGCTTTCTGCGGGCTTGGTCTCGTCGGGCTTGGGGTCTTCCGGCTTGGCTACCTCGGGAGGTGCGATGGTCGTACTTTTGGCGACTGCTTTGATATAGAGGGAGTCGACCGTGGCGTCGCCCGTGCCGATGGCTTGGCCTGCCTCGTAGATGCCGTCACGGAGCTTGCGATAGTCAATGACCTTGCCGCCTTCGGGCGTCTGGATGGCGGCGTTCTCAATCTTGATGGTGCCGATTGTCTTGCCGTCAGCGCTCATGGCACGGGCAAAGATTGCCGCTGTATCTCCTTCGGCCGTTACCTTGCTGCGGATGATCGAGATGACTGCGGGTGTGACGCCCTCGCTGGTCTGGGCGATGATGCCGATGTTCTCGCCTTGGGGTTCGCGCCTCGTCTCGCCATCTTGGTTTTCGCTGTAGGGGATGGGGCCGTCGCCGTTCTCGACATAGCGGGCTATGACCTTGACAACGGAGTCGCTGATGTAGATGTGGCCGCCCTTCTCGTTGGGTCGATCGTTTCTGGTGGAGAATGCAGCCGAAACCTCGCCTTCCGCAAACGCGTCCACGGTGGAGCCGTTCTTGACGACGATGTCGTCCTGGTAGGTGAAGAGGGCGTTGGCGCCACCGTATCTGCCTTTACTTGCACGGACCGTCACGTTTGCATGATCGAGGGTGATGCCCTTGTGGGCATAGACGCCATATTCAACACCGTTTACGTTGAGGGAGGCGTTTGTGGCTGCGAGGCTGCCCTTGGCCTCGACGGCAGCGTCTTCCTCGGAGCTTGCCTTGACCTGGCTGCCGTCCGAGATGTTGATATTGTCGCCGCTCCAAAGGGCCTCACCATCGGCTGAGCTTGCCTCGACCGTCCCGCCACCCTTGATGGTGAGGTTCTTGTCGGCTCCAATACCCTTGTCCTTGGTAGCCCTGGCGGTGACGGCTCCGCTGTCGTCAATCGTGATATTGCCGTTTGCCCTGATGCCATCCGATGCACCCGTGGCGTTGACGTTGCCCGAACCTTTGATAGCGAGATCACCTCCGGCATTGATGGCATCAAACCCAGTGCTCGTGGCGTTGACGGATCCGGCTCCGTCGATGTTGATATTACCCGTGGTGAGGATAGCGTCCTCAGTAGATGTCACGCTGAGCGTGCCGCCCTCGTCGCCTTGGATATTGAGCTCGGCATTCTCGTTAGTGCCATGAGAAACGTTGATGCTTTCGATCCATTCGGCAGTGACGATGTTGGTTCCCGAGTAATTCACGTTGAGCTTGCCTGCGGCCTGGATCTCGCCGCCGTTATAGTTGTTGAGCTTCAAGTCGTCGGCGCCGTCCCACGACCAGGTACCGGCCTCGTCGCTCGCCGCGGTGTTGTACTTGTTGCCGCCGACCTTGACCCATTCCGCTGCGAGCGAGACGCTCGGCATGAGCAGCGAGCTCACCGTGAGCGCGCAGGCCAGGCCGCAGACGATGCGGCGCGTCACGCGGCGCCAGCTGCCGTGCGCGAGTCCTATGCGACGGCGAACGTCGGGTTCGGCAACATGGGTTCCGGCGGTAGTGTCATTGCGTTTGGGGGTCGTGAACAAGGCTGCCATGGTTGCTCCCGTTCTCATAGGGCCTATACGACTAGATTCAGCGTATCTGCTGGATGTTGCCGGCGGTAGTGCCGTTTGGAGGGCAAAATGGCCAAAATGGGGGAGAAATAGGCCGCACGCCGGCGCAGGGACCGGCGCTAAAAGAAAAGCGCGGGGCCGCATGGCGACTCCGCGCTTTATTGTTCAGCTTTTGCAGCCTTGCCCTTACGCTACGAAGAAGTAGACGAGGAAGGCAAGGGCCGCGATCCACCCGTCCCGTGCGAAAAAGTGTTTACGAGCGCTTGCGGCTCACCACGGCGCCTGCGGCGATGGCGGCTGCTCCCGCAAGGGCGGCTGCCACGATGGCTGCGCTCGAGGCGTCGCCGGTTGCCACAAGCTTGCCGGTGGTCTTGGCTCCCGTGGCTGCAACTGCAACGGTCTTGATCGTCTTTGTACCCTCGGACTTGGAACCCTTGAGCTTGGTCTCGCCGGGCTTCTCCTCGGGCTTGGTCTCCTCGGACGGTGCGATGACCGTGCTCTTGGCAACAGCTTCGTTATAGGGGGAGTCGACTACGGCATCGCCCGTGCCGATGGTTTGGCCTGCCTCGTACATGATGCCGTTACTGAGCTCTTCCTTGTTGCGATAGTCAATGACCTTGCCGCCTTCAGGCGTCAGGATGCTGGCGCCTTCGATTTCGATGGTGCCGATCGCCTTGCCGTCCGCACTCATGGCAAGGGCGAAGATCGCTGCCGTGTCTCCCTCGGCCGTGACCTTGCTGCGGACGATGGAGATGGTCGCGGGCATAATACCCTCGCTGGTCTGAGCAAAGATGCCGATGTTCACGCCCCTGTGCTCAGGGGTGATCTCGCCATCCTGGTCTGTACTGTAGCAATCGGGGCCATCGCCACCGGTCTCGACATAGCGGGCTATAGCCTTAACAACGGAGTCGCTGATGTAGATGTGACCGCCAGCGACGTTTGGCTGGTGGTTTCTGGTAGAGATTGCAACCGAGAACTTGCCTTCCGCGAACGCGTCCACGATGGAACCATTCTTGATGACGATGTCGTCCCCGTCAGTGATGAGGGCGATGGCCTGGCCGCCGCTCGCGCTTGTGCGGACCGTCACGGTCGCGTGATCGAGCGTAACGCCCTTGTAGGCATAGACACCATATTCAACACCGCTTGCGTCAAGGGAGGCGTTCGTGACCGCGAGACTGCCCTCAGCGTCGACGGCAAGATCTCCCTGGGAGCTTGCCTCGACCTGGCTGCCGCCCGAGATGTCGATGTTGCCGTCAGCCCAAATCGCCGCTTCTTCTATCGAGCTTGCTTCTACCTTGCCACCGCCTTTGATGATGATGTCACTGCCCGCGGCGACGCCGTAACCTTCGCCTCCTTTAGCGATCACTGTGCCAGAGGAATCGATGGTGGTCTTGCCCTTGGATTGGATACCTTCGGTACCGCCCGTTGCATTCACGGTGCCCGAGCCCGTGATAGAGAGGTCGCCCTTTGCCTCAATTCCGTCGGAAGTAGTGCTTGTGGTGTTCACGGTGCCTGGGCCAGAAATGGAGAGGTCGCCTGTGGATTTAATTGCATCGGCCTCGGCTGTCACATTGAGCTCATCCGTGCTATTCGAGCTCGTTATGTTCAACTCCGCTTTCTGGTTAGTGCCATCCTGCGCTTTGATGGCGGCTCCGGTGTAATCGGGCTCGGTTTTCACGGTGTTCTTGCCCTCGTACGCAATGTTGAGCTTGCCTGCAGCCTTGATTGCACCGCCGTCATAGCCGTTGAGCTTCATGTCGTCGGCGCCGTCCCAGGCCCAGGTGCCCGCCTCGTCGCCTACCGCGGCGCCAGCTTCATACCAGGTGTCGCCGACGTTGACCCGCTCGGCCGCGAGCGAGACGCTCGGCATGAGCAGCGAGCTCACCGTAAGCGCGCATACGGCGCCTACAACGATGCGGCGCGTCACGCGACGCCAACTGCCGTGTGCGAGCAGCGTGCGACGGCGCACGTCGGGCTCGACAAAATGGGCTCCAGAGGTTTTGTCATTGCGCTTGGGGGTCGTGAACAAGGCGGCCATGGTTACTCCCATCCTCATAGGGCCTATGCGACTACATTCAGCATATCTGCAGGATGTAGTCGTCGGTAGTGCCGTTTGGAGGGCAAAATGTCCAAAACTTGGGAAGCAATACGTCGCGCGTCCGTGCGTTGCCTGGCTTTAAAAGAAAAGCGCGGAGCCGCTCGATGCGACTCCGCGCTTTGGTGTTCTGCTTTGGCAGCTTTGCCGCTACGCTACAAAGAAGTAGACGAGGAAGGCGAGGGCTGCGATCCACATGAGCGGCTTGATCTTGGAGGCCTCGCCCTTAAAGAGTGCGACGATCACGTAGGCGATAAAGCCCAGACCAATGCCGGCAGAGATGGAGTAGGTGAAGGGCACGCCGGCGACAATCATGAACGCCGGGAAACCCTGCGACACGTCGGACCAGTCGATCTCGGAGGCCTCGCTCATCATGAGGTAGCCGACGTAGACCAGAGCACCGCAGGTGGCGGCGCTGGAAACGATGGTGACGATGGGGGAGAAGAACGCGGCGAGAATGAACAGCACGCCGGTGGTGACGGAGGTGAGGCCCGTGCGGCCACCGTCAGCGGCGCCGGAAGTGGACTCGACGAAGGTGGTGATGGAGGAGACGCCCATGAAACCGCCCACAGCAGCGGCGGCGGAGTCGACGATCAGGATCTCCTTGATATTCTCGACGTTGTCGTCGTCGGTGAGGAACTCGCCCTGCTTGGCCACGGCCATCGCGGTGCCCATGGTGTCGAAGAAGTCACTCATGAGCAGCGAGAACGAGATGACGAGGAGCGCGGGGTCGGTAAGGACCTTGACGATGGCGGGCACGCCGCCGGCGTCGGCGATGGGGCCACCGATGCTCGAGAAGTCGAGCGGGGCGATGATACCGGTCGGAGCCTGGGTCACACCTAGGGGGATACCGGCGATGACGGCGACGACGATGCCGATGAGCAGCGAGCCGGGGACGTTGCGGCAGGCGAGGGCGACCGTCACCAGGATGGAGATGATGCCGACGATGAAGGTGGGGGAGGTGATGTCGCCCAGACCGACGAGTGTACCGGCGCCAGCGGTGATAATGCCGGCATCGCACAGGCCAATCATGGCGATGAACAGGCCCAGACCCACCGAGATGGCGTGACGCAGGACAACCGGGATGGCGTCCATGATGGCCTCGCGCAGGCCACAAAGCACGAGCAGCAAGATGACGACGCCCTCAAGGAAGATGACGCTCATGGCCACGTGCCAGTCACCGCCGCAGACGGTGGTGGTGATTCCGGCGATCATCGCGTTGACGCCTAAGCCCGACGCGCAGGCGAGCGGGCGGTTGGCGAAGATGCCCATGCAGATGGTCATGATGCCGGCGCCCAGGCAGGTGGCGCAGGCGAGCGCTCCTGCATCGATGCCAGCGCCCGAGAGCACCGCGGGGTTGACGGCGATGATGTAGGCCATCGCCAGGAATGTTGTCAGGCCAGCGCGGAGTTCGGTCCCGATTGTGGACTTGCGCTCGCTGACGTGAAATAGTTCGTCCATGCATACCCTTTCCTTGTTCGGCCCCGAGTTTAGGCCGATTGACACGAACTCACCTACTATAGCCCCTTTACGACGCTGTTGTTCCTCGCATGTTGATGTTCGGCGCTTTGTAGCAGACGGACGGTATTTTTCGCATGAAAATGTGTGGGTACCGTATACTTAAGCGGTTACAACGACCCCTATGGAGGAACGTATGATTAAAGAGCTTTGCCACGACGAGGCTATCCTGTCCCAGCGTTGCGAGGTTGCGACCGTCGAGGACGAGTCGGTCGCACAGGACCTGATCGATACCATCAAGTCGCTCGACGATGCCGGCTGCCTTGCCGCTAACCAGATTGGCGTTACCAAGAAGGTTTGCGTCTACCTGGACGATGCCGGCGAGCCTCACGTACTCTACAACCCCCGTCTGGTGTTTGGCCTGGGCGCCAGCAAGATGGAGGAGAGCTGCCTGACGCACGAGGAGGTCACCAAGTCCACGCGCTATATCAAGTGCAAGGTTGCTTATGACGTGATCGTCGACGGCAAGATGCGCGAGCGCAAGCAGGACTTCGTCGGCTTCGAGGCGCAGATGGTCCAGCATATGATCGACCACTGTCTTGGAAAGTTGGTCTAAGGGGACCAAAGCACCGCACCTTGCCGCTCAATCGTCGCTCGCGTACCTTAAGTACGCTTCGCTCCTCTTTCGTGGCAATCTGCGGCACTTTGACCCCTTAGACGACCTGCGGGGTTAACTTGGTTGAGTTTATCCTGCTTGAATAGTCCGGGCGTGACATTGTTGTCATGTCCGGGCTTTTGTGTTTAGCGCCTTTTTGTTTGGAGACAATGAAATTAGCAAGAACGTAAGGCTAGGAGGCGCTATGTGCACGAGTATTCGATTTACCGATAATTCTGGCCACATGTATTTGGGCCGCAACCTCGACTGGAGCTTTGACTACGGCCAACAGGTTCGCGTGATGCCGCGCGGGTTTCACATTCCGTATTCGTTTATCGACGATGCGTCGGCGGCACACGCGGTGATCGGTATGTGCATCGATTACAAGAACTATCCCATGTTTTTCGATTGTGGTAACGATGCGGGCCTCGCCGTGGCGGGTCTCAATTTCCCGGGTTATGCCGAGTATGCCGAGGACCCTGTCGACGGCAAGACCAATATCGCGGCCTATGAGTTCCCCCTGTGGGTGGCAGCGACGTTCTCGACGGTCGATGAGGTCGAGGCCGCGCTGCGCGACACGGTGATTGTCGCCAAATCTGCCGGAGAGGGGCTGGGCGTGTCGCTGCTCCATTGGATTATCGGCGACAGCCAACGCAGCATCGTGGTCGAGATGATGGCTGACGGCCTGCATGTATACGACGATCCGGTCGACACCCTTGCCAACCAGCCGACCTTCCCGTGGCACATGGAAAACCTGCGCACCTATATCACCGCCACAAGCGATTTTCCGCAGACGGCGACATGGCGTGGCGCCGAGCTCAAGCCCTATGGAGCCGGTGCCGGCATGCGCGGCATTCCGGGCGATTGCTATTCGCCGAGCCGTTTTGTAAAGGCGGCGTACCTCAATGCCAATTACCCGCAAAAGGAGAGCGAGACCGAAAACGTCGTTCGCATGTTCCGCTCGCTCGAGGGCGTGGTGATGATCGAGGGAGCGTCCAGGATGGGCGATGGCAAGTTCGAGAAGACTATCTACACCGGATGCTTTAGCGCGCGCACGGGCAATTATTACTACGCGATGTATGGGGATCCGTCGATTCGCTACGTGAGCCTGATGGATGCCGAGGGCGCGAGCCCCGATAGACTCGTGGTTCCCGAGCCGCGTCGTTCGTAGCCGCTAGCTTTACTGCAATACAAGACGGCCCTGCATCTCCCGTGAGGTGCAGGGCCGCTGTCGTTGAATTTGTGACGTCGCTAGAAGTTGGCGTCGTTGAGTTGTTCGTTCTCGAGGCCGTCGAGCTGTTGCTGTTCGGGCGTATCGGCGACGCTCTCGAGCAGCTCGGTGGGATCGATGTTCATGTCCCTACCGGCCTCGTTGCCGTTGACCAAGTCGTCCGAGAAGATGTCGACTTCCATTTCCTCGGCCTCTTCGATCTGGATCTCGAGCGGCACCTGGGTGCGCACGAGTTTGACGGCCGGGCGCATGCGGGCAAAGAGCGGTACGTACTCGATGATGATGGCCGAGTTCTCGAGACCATACCAACGTGCCGGGCTTCCGCAGGCGCGGCGGACGGCGTACTTGATGGCCATGACGCGATGGTCGTTGCGGTTGATGTCCGTTTCGGGGGCAAGCATCTTGCGCAGCATGCAAAAACGGAAGTCGCCCACGTTGCCGCGCGTCTCGTAGATGGAGTAGGTGTGGTGCTGCGGCGGCAACTCACCCGAGGCCATCAGGTCGCCAACGATCTGGCGCAGGTAGGCGTTGATGCGCTGATTGACCTTAAAGCCCAGGTCCAGGCGCACGCGGAACAAAAAGTCCGTGCCAAAGGTCTCGACGGAATACTCGTGCGTATAGGGCTCGTCGGTAACGTGCACGTTGATGAACCAGTATGCCTTGGCGCGCTTGGGGTGCTTGTCCAGGATGGAATAGAGCACGTCGCGGTCGAGCGTGAGCGGGTCGGGGCTGTTGGTGAGAAATACCAGATTGTCAGCGAGCACGGGATAGGTCTCGTCGTTGCGCAGGCGATTGAGCTGGTCAATGTACTTGGAGACGGGCAACAGGATCGTCTGCGTGCGCTCGATGGCGGTGCCGCGACGCCACACATACATAAGGCCGAACAGCAGTGCGGCCAGGAAGATCATGACGTAGCCGCCGTCAAAGAACATGGTGAGGCACGAGGCGAAGAAGCACAGCTCAATGGCACCAAAGAGCAGGGCGAAGACGCAGGCGCCCAGCTTGTGCTTGAGAATGCCGGCGATATAGCTCGTCAAAAGCGTCGTGGTCATGAGCATGGTCACGGTGATGGCGAGGCCATAGGCGCTCTCCATGCGCTCGGAGTTTTGGAACAGCAGCACGATGAAGATGCAGCCGACCCACATGATGTTGTTGACGAGCGGAATATAGAGCTGGCCCTTGGTGTCGCTGGGGTAGTGGATGCGCAGATGCGGCATAAGGTTGAGACGCGTGGCCTCGGATACCAGCGAGAACGAGCCGGTGATGAGCGCCTGCGAGGCGATGATGGCCGCTACGGCCGAAAGCACGATGGCAAAGGGGCGCAGGGGTTCGGGGAGCATCATATAGAACGGGTTGACGATGTCCATCGCGAGCATCTGGGGGTTGGAGTTATTGGCGAGTAGCCAAGCTCCCTGACCCAGATAGTTGAGGATAAGGGCCGCCTTAACAAACGGCCAGGATGCATAGATGTTTGCCTTGCCCACGTGGCCCATGTCCGAGTAGAGCGCCTCGGCACCGGTTGTCGACAGAAAGACAAAGCCGAGCACCATAATGCCCGAGTGGTTGATGGGCGAGAACAGGAACATGATGCCGCGGATGGGGTTGAGCGCGCGCAGGATGGACAGGTTGCCGAGCATATTGAACAGGCCGGCGCCTGCCAGGAACAGGAACCACAGCGTCATGAGCGGGCCGAACAGCTTGCCGATCGACGAGGTACCGGCGCGCTGCATGGCAAATAGGCCGCAGATAATGATGATGGTAATAATGATGACGTTGGTTTGCCCGTCACCCAAAAGCGCGTGGCCCCACTCGATGGTACGCAGGCCCTCAATGGCTGTGGTGACCGTGACCGCGGGGGTGAGGATGCCGTCGGCGAGCAGCGCCGCGCCGCCGATCATGGCGGGGAGAATCAGCCACGGCGCCACCTTGCGCACAAGACTGAACAGGGCGAAGATGCCGCCTTCGTTGTGGTTATCGGCCTTCATGGCGATTACCACGTACTTGACCGTGGTCACGAGCGTCATGGTCCAGATGACGAGCGAAAGCGCGCCCAGGATCATGTCCTCGCTGATGGTGCCGATGCCGCCGTTGTTGGCGACGATTGATTTCATGGTGTACATGGGGCTCGTGCCGATGTCGCCATAGACGACGCCGAGCGTTACGAGCAGCATGCCAGCGGAGAGGGGGATGGCTCCGTGCCCGCCTTGCCCGTGCTGGTCTTGGAGGTTTGCCTCCAGTTTATTGTGTGCCACGAGGACTCCCTTAGACATCCGGTTATCTGTCTAGGACAAAAAACTTTATGCCGTCTTTATACATACAAGAGCAGTTTGGCACATCGGGTTATTTTAGACAATAATCCTCAGCTGGGGATTATTTATCTACGCAGGTAGCATTTCAAAGCAGGGGCTTTTAAGCACGTACTGTCTGGGCGATGCCAGCCTTGGCGTTTGCGCGTTTGCCGGCGAGTTCGCAAAAAATCGCGCCGCCGATGATAAGCGCGGCGCCCATCAGGCGGACCGGTGTTATGGCTTCGCCCAAAAGGACGGCCGAGAACACGACGGCCGAAAGCGGCTCGAGGTAGCCGACGACCGCGACGGTCTGGACGGGCAGCTTGGCGACGGCACTAAAGTAGAGCAGGCAACCGATGCCGGTGTTGACGACGCCGAGCATGACGACGGCGCGCCAATCAATACTGGTGGCGACGCCGGCGGACAGGAATGAGGGAGCGCCCTGCGTGATGAGCGTGAGGACCAGCGCGGTCACAAAGGCGGCGCTCACCTGGAGCGTGGAGTTCTCGAGGCCTTCGATGTGTGGCGCACCCTTGCTAGCGATGACCATCAGCGCATAGCAAAATGCCGAGGCGATGCCGCAGGCGATACCTGCAATGGGCATATTGCCGCCTAGACCTTGCGCTGCAATGAGAAAAGCACCGCAAGCAACGGCGATAAAGCCGGCGATTTTGCCGCCGGTCAGCTTTTCGCCAAAGATGAGCGGGGAGAGTGCCATGACAATGATGGGGCCGCAGTAGTACAGCAGCGAGGATACGCCGACGCCGATCGTCTGGTAGGCGCGGAACAGAAAAATCCAGCTGGCGCCCAGCGCGGCTCCCGAGAGGAGGAGGGCTGCGGCTTCGCGGGGGCGAGATGGCGCCTGCAACTTATGGCGTTGGGTGATGGCGAGAATGGTGACAAGCGAGACTGCGCCCAAAAACGTGCGTAGTAGCACGATATCCGAGCTCGGCAGCGCGATGGCAGCGGCGATGGTGCCGTTGGAGCCAAACAATAGCAATGCTGCTAAGTACGTAAACAGCCCGTTGTTCATGCGCTGACATCCCCTCTATATCTGAGCATCTTCACTATGGGTGAACTGGTTTTAGAAGAAAAGCGAATATAATGCATAGATAACATGACAAAAACTCATGCAAAGGTGGAGGGGTGCCGTGGAAACGAATATTCAAAAGATGCAGGTGCTGCTCGAGACCGTGCGCGCCGGCAGTTTTACGCGCGCCGCCGAGCGCCTGAGCTATTCGCAGTCGGGCGTGAGCCGCATGGTGGCCGATCTCGAGGCCGACTGGGGCTTTAAGGTGCTCGACCGCAGTCGCGAGGGCGTAGTACTTTCTGCCGATGGACGGCAAGTTATGCCTGCGGTTGAGGCGTTATGCGAGGAGTTTGGCCGCCTGCAGCGACGCGTGGATGAGATGCGCGGGCTCATGCGCGGCAAAATCTGCATCGGTACGTTTTCGAGCGTGGCGACCCACGTGCTGCCGCCGGTGATTGCGCGCTTTCGCGCCGATTATCCGGATGTCGATTACGAGCTGCTGATGGGTGATTACTCCGAGATTGAGCAATGGGTGGCGGAAGGCCGCTGCGACCTGGGCTTTATCCCGCGTGAGCCCCGAGAAAACGGCATGGCATCGCGGTCTTTGGTGCGCAACGAGTTGATGGCAGTAGTGCCGGCAGACTCTTTGCTTGCCACGGCGGAGGTCGTTTCTCTTGCCGATTTAGCCAACGAGCAGTTTATTCTGCTAGAACGCGGCACCGATGACGAGATTACGCCGTTGTTTCGTCGGGCGGGACTGGCGGTGCGCTCAAAACTGTCGACTTGGGATGACTATGCGATTATGGCTATGGTCGAGGACGGCTTGGGCGTGAGCATTCTTCCCGCGCTCATCTTGCGCCGCTGTCAGTTCGATGTTGCCGTGCGACCACTCGAGGGACATCCCCATCGGCAGATCAATGCGATATATCGCACGGCTGACGTTTCTCTTGCCGCTGCTCGATTCCTTGAATACCTCTAAACGTGTGCACGTCATTGTCCGCTTTGGGCAAATCTCGGAGTTCGGTACGTTTTCTTATGAAATTGAACTTACGAATGAGGTACGGCGCTATACTGCTTGCTAAATTGAACCTTGGTTCAATTCGTGTTCTATAAATTGAACTTTGCCAGCAAGGAGGTTCTAGTGGCCCAAGAGACGTTTAGCGATCGCCTGCGACAGGCTATGTCCGATCGCGACGTTCGCCAGTCGGACGTGATCCGCGCATCGGAGATGCTCGGCAAAAAACTCGGCAAGAGTCAGATGAGCCAATATGTGAGCGGCAAGACGATCCCGCGGCGCGATGTGGCTGAGCTGCTCGCCCGTATTTTGGAGGTCGATGTTACCTGGCTGCTTGCCGGCGACGCCGATCAAGGCGAGGCATCATCACCCCGCAACGATTCCAAGCCCGAACCCCATCCCTCAGCTCAAATTGCAAGGAGCACCACCATGCGTACTTTTTCTAAATCCACCAAGCTCGATAACGTCCTGTATGACGTGCGCGGTCCCGTCGTCGACGAGGCCGCCCGTATGGAGGACGAGGGCGAGCGCATCCTCAAGCTCAATATCGGTAACCCGGCGCCCTTCGGTTTCCGCACGCCCGATGAGGTCATCAAGGACATGCGCCAGCAGCTGCCCGACTGCGAAGGCTATTCCAATTCGCGCGGCCTGTTCTCCGCGCGCAAGGCGATCATGCAGTATTCGCAGATCAAAGGCCTGCCCAACGTTCAGATGGAGCATATCTACACGGGCAACGGCGTGTCCGAGCTCATTCAGCTTTCGATGAACGCGCTGCTCGACAATGGCGACGAGATTCTGATCCCCAGCCCCGACTATCCGCTCTGGACGGCGTGCGCAACCCTTGCCGGCGGCCATCCTGTGCACTACCTGTGCGACGAGCAGGCCGATTGGTATCCCGACTTGGAGGATATGGAGTCCAAGATTACGAGCGCGACCAAAGCTCTCGTCATCATCAACCCCAACAACCCCACGGGTTCCGTCTATCCGCGCGAGGTGCTCGAGGGCATCGTCGAGGTTGCACGTAGGCATCAGCTGATGATCTTTGCCGATGAGATCTACGACCGCCTGTGCATGGACGGCTACGAGCACGTCTCGATTGCCTCGCTCGCCCCCGACCTGCCCTGCGTCACCTTTAGCGGCCTTTCCAAGTCGCACATGATCGCGGGCTATCGTATTGGCTGGATGGTGCTTTCGGGCAACCAGCGCTGCATGAGCGACTTCATCATGGGCGTCAACATGCTCTCGAACATGCGCCTGTGCTCCAACGTGCCGGCTCAGTCGATCGTTCAGACGGCACTCGGTGGCCATCAGTCCGTTAACGACTACATCCGTCCCGGCGGCCGTGTCTACGAGCAGCGCAACTTTGTGTATGAGGCGCTCAACAAGATTGACGGCATCTCGGTGGTTAAGCCGCGCGCGGCGTTCTACATCTTCCCCAAGATGGATGTGAAGAAGTTCAACATCACCGATGACGAGCAGTTCGCCCTTGACCTGCTGCACGAGAAGAAGATCCTGATCACGCGTGGCGGCGGCTTCAACTGGGCTGAGCCCGACCACTTCCGTATCGTGTACCTGCCGCGCATGGAAGTACTCAAAGAGTCCCTCGAAGACCTCGCCGACTTTTTCGATCATTACCGCCAAAGCTAGTGGGATAGAAGCTCCGCACTATGAAAAGCTCCCTGCAGTTGTTTTGCTGCAGGGAGCTTTCTTGAATCGGCAGAACTAGATCACGATTCCGCTGCAATGATCGATTTCGTGTTGGATGATCTCGGCGGTGTAGCCCGAGAAGTTTTTGATGCGGTGGACGAAGTTCTCATCCAAATACTCCACCTTAATGCGGCGATAGCGGGTGCAGGGACGCTCGCCGATCAGCGAGAGACATCCTTCGCTCGTCTGATAGGCATTGGCCTGCTCAAGAATTTGAGGGTTGTACATCAGGAGCGTCCTGTTGCCGTCCTTTACGCAGATGATGCGTTTGCGCACGCCGATCATGTTGGCGGCGAGACCCTCGCACTCGTGCTCATGCTCGTGGAGCGTATCCAGGAGGTCCTGCCCGGTCGCGGCATCGTCGGGTCCCGCGTCTTCGGAAGGCAGGCGCAAAAAGAACTCGGATTTCATGATGGGCTTAATCATGGCGGGCTCCTCATGTCTCATGCTTTCGTGGACTTTTAATAATAGCGCGGAAGGAAAGCTGCGCGTCCGCGTTACAATCTTTCAACGTTGGACCATGTTGCCAGATTCGTCGTGTACGGCGTCTGGCGTAAGTCTAGGGCTCATTTTTCGCCCTGGACTGTTCCTCTGGGGCGATGCGACTGTCGTTCCAAGAGGAAGGAAATGCATGGGGAGCAAATCTCAGCAACAAGTTCAAGCAACGCCATCGGCCACTGCGGCAATTCTCGTCGTAATGTATATTGCAGCTTTTGTTGCCGCGTTTAACGAGAACATCATTAACGTGGCGTTGCGCGACATTATGGCGGCCTTTTCGGTGAGTGCCACCACGGCGCAGTGGCTCGTTTCGGGCTACATGATCGTGACGTCGATCTTTACGGCCATCATGGCCTTCCTGTCCGGCCGTTTCTCGACGCGCAAGCTGTTGTTTTTCGCATGCGGATGTATGGTCGCCGGCGAAGTCCTGTGTCTGATCGCTCCGTCGTTTAGCGTTTTGCTGCCAAGTCGTATTTTGCAGGCTGCGGGATCGGGCATCTTGTTTCCGCTCATGATGAACGTGGTGCTGTCTTGCGCTCCGCGCGAGAAGCTCGGTCTGTATCTGAGCCTGGGCGGTGCCTGCATTACGCTGGGGCCGGCGTTTGGACCCGTGATCAGCGGTCTTATGTGCACCCTGTTTGGCTGGAGGGCGGTGTTCGTAGTGCCGCTGGTGGGCGGCATTGTGGTCGCTGCGGCGGGCGTTAAGCTGGTTCAGAATGTCGGAGAGCGATCGAACACCACGCTTGATATTCTGTCGGTTGTTTTGCTCGCCGCCGGCATTACGGCATTTGTGTATTCCGTAGGCGAATTCTCGACCAATCTGATTGCCGGTGTCGTGGCGCTTTTCGCTGCCGTTGTGCTGCTCGGCCTGTTTGCGGCCCGCCAGCTCAAGCTCGAGCATCCGGTGCTTAACGTGCGTCCCATGGCGAGCGTTCGTTTTTGGCCTGCGTGCTTGCTTGTGGTGGTGTCGATGATGACGACGTTCTCGATGAGCGTTTTGTTGCCGCTCTATTTTGAGGGCGCATACGGCATGACCGCACTTATTGCGGGCTTGCTCATTTTGCCGGCGATTGCCTGCAACGCCGTGACCTCGATTGTGGGCGGACGCGTGATGGACGCCCGTGGCGCATGGCCGCTGCTGCCGGTCGGTTTTGCCCTGATTGCCGTGGGGCAGACTGCCATCTCGATGACGGCGGCAAGCATGAACATCGGCGTCGTCGTGGCGCTGACCGTTGTGGTGTATGCCGGAGTCGGTTTGGTGCTGAGCCCCTCGCAAACGGCCGGCTTGGAGACGCTACCCGCCGCTGAACATCCTCACGGAACGGCATTGCTTAACACGTGGAATATGATTGCCGCATCGTTTGGCCCGTCGCTGTTTATCGGTCTGCTCTCGAGTTCTGCTGCGACCGCCGGCGCCGCTGGCGCTGCGACAGACGTTGCCCAGGCGATTGGATTTGCAGCTGCCGTGCGTGTGGCGGCTGTAATTGCCGTGGTCGGGTTCGTGGCGTCGCTGGTGTACGCTCGTCGCGAGTCGCACATGTCGCATTAATGTGTGCACATAGATTCTGCAGCTAGATTGGATGGCGACACCATAAACTAATGGACGTTTTGCCGAGAGGCATGAATGTTTAAAGCGCAAAGAGTGCGCGACGGGCCCCGCGAATGGGGCGATGATGCCCGAGAGGGCCAAGAAGGAGTCTCATGTCCGAGAACGAAGAGATCATGAACGAGACCGAGAACGAGACCATGGCTGCCGAGGTCGAGGCAGTCGAGACCGTGGAGACCGAAGCTGCCGAGGTTGAGGCTGCTGACGAGGTTTCCGCCGAGGAGGAGGCCGAGGTTGTCGAGGCCGCCGTTGATTACGATGACGAAGAGCTGATGGACAAGATGCAGAAGGCCGCCCGCCTGCTGCGTAGCCGTCGCTTTGCTATTTCCAAGGAGGAGGAGGCCAAGGCCGAGCGCATGGCGAACATCGAGCGCGCCATCAAGCTTCTTGACCTCAAGCCCAAGATGGAGCAGAAGGAAATGTCCGACTTGCTGGGCATGCGCCTTCGTGAGCTCGATGGCCTGATGGCTGAGGCCGAGGCTGCCGATCTGGTCGGCCGCATCGACGACGCCGAGGGCGATATGCGCAAGATTGTTGTCTTCGCCGCCGAGGATGCCGCTGAGGGCCTGGTCGAGCTTGCCAACAAGAAGGAGAAGCTCCTGCCCGAGCTTTCTTATGAGGAGGCCACCGAGCTGATGGCCGCTCTCGATAAGGTTATCGCTCCGCTCGTCGCCATGGGCCTGGACGAGGACCGCGGTCCTCGCGGTGGCCGTGACGACCGTGGCGGCCGTGGAGGCGACCGTGGCGGTCG
>JABLTM010055636.1_pt1 | contig 22397 bp, 19 predicted proteins | sample 7160121 | NCBI WGS metagenome assembly JABLTM01 (sample SAMN14651224, study PRJNA627086) | human gut metagenome | isolation source: feces | host: Homo sapiens
AGGTATACCGGATGGCGGTATTAGTGATGACAGCTTTTTTTGTATTGGTGGCACTTGTATCAACATTAGTGATTCGTTCGACTATACATAGTATTACGGAAGTGTGGTCTCCTTCACTTGAGTGTCTGCAGGAATTACAAACAATAACTGCTAAATATAGAATCAAACAGTATCAGCATCTTGTAGAAACAGATACAGCAGCTATGGCAGCCTGTGAAAAAGAAACTAATGATATGGAGAATCAGATAAAGGATATATCTTCTAAGTTAGAGAAAATAATTAATTCAAATAAGAAAGCACAGGCAGGTAAAGCTGATTATGAAAAGGCAAGCTCTGCATGGGAGGATTACAGGTCAGCTTCAGAGAATATATATAAGCTTAGTAGAGATAACAAACAGGCTGATGCTGCTAATCTTATGACTGGAAGCGTGTATGAAAGTAATAAGGAATTTGTAGAAAAGTTAAATTCAGTACGCGATGATTTTCAGGCGGAATTAGATACGGCAAAAGTAATTGCTAATATATGTACAATAATTATTTTTATTGTCATTATCATAACAGGATTAGCGATTGCAGTGATTGCAACAATTATAGGAAAGATAATATCAGACTCAATTACAGAACCAGTACGTCAGATTGATGAGGCAGTTGCCAGCCTTAGAAAGGGTGAGCTGTCTAACGTGGATATGCTTACATATGAATCTGATGATGAGTTTGGTGAAACAATTACAAAGCTTAAGGAAGCTATGGGCATTCTTTCAGCTTATGTTAGTGAGATTTCACAGGAGGTTAAATTCATAGCACAGGGTGATTTAACAAGAAATGGTGATGATATTACACCATTTCTGGGTGATTTTTCAGAATTAAAGGATTCACTTGTTTACATTTTAAAGCGTTTTAACAGTACATTGTCAGAAATAAGCAATATTGCAGAACAGGTTACACATAATGCCAAGGAAGTAGAAAGTGCATCAAAGTCGTTAGCAGATGGTGCAACAGAGCAGGCAGGAGTTATTCAGGAACTTAATGCCACAATAGATACAGTTGTTGACCTTGCAGTGGATACAGCAAGTGAAACAAAGAATGCATCTGAACGTGTAAAGGCTTCTGCAAACAAAGCAAATAATGAAAAAGAAAAAATGAATATTCTTCTGACAGAAATGGAGCACATTACAGAAATATCTAAGGAAATAGGTAATATTATTACTGATATTGAAGATATTGCTTCGCAGACTAATCTGTTAGCCCTTAATGCATCTATTGAGGCTGCAAGGGCAGGTGAGGCAGGAAAAGGCTTTGCAGTAGTTGCAGACCAGATAGGAAAGCTGGCATCAGATAGTGCTAAGTCAGCGGTAAATACAAGAGAATTAATCGATAAGACTTTAGTTGAGATTCAGAAGGGTAATGAAATTACAAGAACAACAGCAGATGCCTTTAACCAGATTATTGCAGATATGGATTCATTCGCAGAAATGGCACAGAATACTATGGAGAAGGCTAATACACAGGCAGAGTCATTAGAACAGATTGGACAGGGCATTGAACAGCTTTCAGGTGTAGTACAGGGTACTGCAGCATCCTCAGAAGAGAATACAGCAATCAGTATTAACCTCGCAGAAGGTGCAGACAAGATGAATGAACGTGTAAACAGATTTAAGCTCTTTAAAAATTAAAGGTTTATCATAAAGCTATTATGAAGGAAAGGTTCTTGTTGTGAGTGAGAATATATTTAAAGTATTTGGTAAGCAGACAAAAGAAACTTTATTGGAAATAATCGCAAAATGTATGGATGATTATCTGTTTGTATATGATCTGCAGAATAATACAATAGAGCTGTCTGAGTCGGCTGTGGACAGGTTTATGATATCAGAAAATGTCATGAATGATGCTGCCAATGATGTTTTACAGATAGTATATGAAGAAGACCGTAAGATGCTGCAGGAGCATCTTACGGCTATATATGAAGGGAAAGAAAAAGTACATAATCTGCATTACAGATGGCTGGACAAAGAAGGCATGCCGGTATGGATTAACTGTCGTGGAATAGTGATTGACGATTCACAAGGAAAACCACAATATCTGGTTGGCTGTCTGAATGAGACAGGAAATCAGAGGAGAGCAGATAATATCACGGGATTGCTTGGAGGTATTGAATTTAATACCTATATGCGTTCTCATAAGAAACACCTTTCTAAGGGTTTTCTTATGCATATAGGAATCGATGATTTTGGAGCAATCAACAGTTCACGTGGAGCGGTTTATGGCAATTATATTCTGAAAAGTGTAGCTGACTGCATGAAGGAATGTCTTTCTGATAGTCAGAGGATATATCATCTTGTAGCTGACCAGTATGTGATTGTTGATCTGGAACATTCTGCTGGGGAATATGCCGCAGAGCTTAAGAAAAAAATAGATAACAGACTTTATAGGTTTATAGTATCTGAAAACTATGAGGCTGTTTTTTCAATTTCTGTTGGTGTTGTGGATGCCACAACATTTTGTGAAGGCTACGAGGAGTGCCGTAAGAAATTTGCATTTGTCCTTAAAAAAGCCAAAAAAATGGGAAAAAATGGATTCTATATCTTTGATGAGAATGACTATGAACTTTTTTTACGGAAAGGAAGAATAGTAGCAGCACTCCGTAATTCTGTCATGAACGGATTCAAGGGCTTTGAGGTGCATTACCAGCCAATCGTGGATTGTGGTTTAGAGCAGGTTATTGGTGCAGAGGCGCTTATGCGCTTCTCTATGATATCCGGAGAAGATACAGAGGTTATTTCACCTATGGAATTCATCCCATTACTTGAGGAAACCGGATTAATTATCCCGGCAGGAAGATATATATTAGATGAAGCAGCAAAAACATGTTGTGAAATACAGCAATATATTCCTGATTTCAGGATGAATATAAATGTTTCATATGTCCAGATCATGCACGGAAACGTTGAGCGTGATATATTGGATGTGATTAAAAGGTATGCTTTAAAACCGGATTCCATATATATTGAAATGACCGAAAGTGGATTTATGGATATGACACCGGCATTTTGTAAGTTCAGGAAGGCATTGGATGAGAACCATATCAGCTTTGTGATCGATGATTTTGGTACAGGATATTCTAATTTTCATTGCATTCGTGATATGAATCCAAGCTATGTAAAAATGGACAAGGATTTTACCGCAAAGGCAATGGATAATGAAAGAGATTATGAATTGTATAAAAATATAATTCCGATGGTACATAGCATTAACGTCAGGATATGTGCAGAAGGTATTGAAAAAAAAGAATGGTGCCAGAAAATGAATGAAATGCAGGTTGATTATTTGCAGGGCTATTATTACGGCAGACCATGCGCAAGGGAACAGTTTATTAAACAATATACAAGTGGTATGGATATCAGATAGTAAAAATATCAAATAGCAAAAATATTAAATAGCAAGAATATCAAATAGCGGCTATGGGCATCACACTAAGAAATTAGTGCGGTGCCCATTTTTTTATGCTAAGGTGAAGGCTTTATTCTTAATGTGTCCTAATTTATTTCCAGAAATTTATTCCTGAAAATTTCGGTTACGCTGATTAATTATAAAAATAAGTTGACACATAATAACAATGATGATAATATGCAAAATGCAAACGATTTGCAAATTAGATCAAAGCTGCAAATCTGTTATAATAAGTCTTTTATGAAAGGACATGTCATGCAAAAAAGTTATAAAACAAAGGTGACCCAGGAGATACAGCAGTATCTTAAGCTGCAGAAGCAGAAAAGCTTTAGCGCTTCGGATGTGTATCATTATCTTGAGAGTAATAACATAGATGTTAACCAGTCAACTGTATACAGAACACTTGACAGGATGATGGAGCAGAATGTCCTGGTGCGCTTTAAAACTGCAAACAGTGGTAACTATTACTACAGGGTATCGGACGAACATCATAACTGTGATGAACATCTTCATATGCAGTGCAGAAAATGTGGCAGGGTTATGCATCTTGACTGCGATTTTATGAATGATATAAGAGAACTTCTTATGAAGCAGTATGGATTCACACTTGAATGTAATGGTTCAACGCTGTGTGGCTTATGTGCTGATTGTAAAAAAACAGAATAAAGAGTTGTAAATAAAGCTATAAAAAAATTAGAATGAAAGGATTTTATATGGGATTTTTAAAGAAAAGGTTATCGTTAATAAAGCTGCAATCATTGATGTTATGTGTAATACTGGCAGCTTCATTGTTTACATTTACTGGCTGCCAGGGAAATGTACAGAATAATGGAAAGATTAATATAGTGTGTACAACTTATCCTCAGTATAACTGGATACAGAATATTATTGGGGAAGAATCAGAAGAATTCAACCTGACCTTGCTTGTGGATGGTGGAGCAGATCTTCACAGCTATCAGCCATCAGCAAAAGATATGGCAAAGATATCCTCAGCAGATATGTTTGTTTATGTTGGTGGTTCATCAGATGCATGGGTGTTTGATGCTGTAAGGGAAACAGTTAACAAGAACATGAAAAAAGTAAATATGATGGAGCTTCTTGGTGACAGAGCCAAAGAGGAAGAGGTTGTTGAAGGAATGCAGGATGATGAACATGGACATAGCCACACAGCTTCTGAGGATAGTCATGGAGAGCATGAAGAAACAGACGAAATAGAATATGATGAGCATATATGGCTGTCGGTAAAGAATGCAGAGATTCTTGTACAGAAGCTTACGGATGTTATAAAGGGGCTGGATACAGATAATGCAGAAGAATACCAGAGTAATGCAGATGCATATATAAAACAGCTTTCAGATCTTGATAAAGAATATGAGTCAGTTATAAGTGCCGCAAGACTTAAGACAGTAGTATTTGGCGACAGATTTCCTTTCAGATATCTTGTGGATGATTATAATCTTGATTATTATGCAGCATTTGCAGGATGTAGTGCAGAGACAGAGGCGAGCTTTAAAACTGTAACATTTCTTGCGGGCAAGGTTGATGAGACAGGAACTAAAGCGATTCTTACTATAGATGGTTCAGATGAAAAGCTTGCTATGACTATAAAAGATAACACAAAGGATAAGAATCAGGAAATATTGCAGATGGATTCAATGCAGTCAGTTAAGATATCAGAATCAGAGGATTATAACTATATTAATGTGATGCTAAAGAATCTTACGGTATTAAAACAGGCTTTATCATAATTAACATGTAAGTATATGATGTAAGTGTCAAAAGTATAAAAATTCACTTTTGACACTCACATCATTATATTGCCTGTTATAAGAAAAAAGAAAGGGGTGACACCTGTATGTCATATATCGAATGTAACAATCTTGCTTTGGGATATGATGGAAAGGCAGTAGTAGAAAATCTGAATTTTAAAGTGGGAAAAGGCGATTACCTGTGTGTATTAGGAGAAAATGGTGCCGGTAAGAGTACACTTATAAAAACAATGCTTGGCCTTATAGAAAAAGTATCTGGTGATATTACATATTTAGATGGACTTAAGGCTTATGAGATTGGATATCTTCCACAGCAGACTGTTGTGCAGAAAGATTTTCCAGCAACAGTCTGGGAGGTTGTACTTTCAGGCACTCTTGCTTCAGGCGGATTCAGGCCTTTTTATAGAAAGAAGGAAAAAGAACTTGCAAGGCAGAAGATGGAAGAGCTTGATATATGGGAACTTAAGAAAAAGTGTTACCGTAACCTTTCTGGTGGACAGCAGCAAAGAGTACTTCTTGCAAGGGCACTGTGTGCCACATCCAAGGTTATACTTTTAGATGAACCAGTTACAGGACTTGATCCTAAGGTGACAGCAGATTTTTATGAGCTTTTAAAGAAGCTTAATAATAAAGGGATAACTGTAATTATGGTTTCGCATGACCTTCATGCGGTATCATATGCTACGCATATTCTATATGTAGATAGTGAGGACAGTTTCTATGGAACGAAGAAAGAGTTCTTAAACAGCGATAAGGCGGATGTTTTAGGAAAGATTAAAGGAGATGATAAGTAATGTCAGATTTTATTCAGGAATTTCAGTTTTATATGTCATATCCATTTGTCAGATATGCACTTATTGTTGGTGTGCTTATCGCTTTATGTTCATCACTTCTTGGCGTTACACTTGTGCTTAAGAGATTCTCATTCATAGGTGATGGTCTTTCACATGTGGCGTTTGGTGCACTTGCGATAGCGACAGTTCTTAAGATAGCAGATGTTAATCTGTTTATTATGCCAGTGACTATCATATGTGCTGTTCTTCTGCTGAAAACAGGAAACAACACCCAGATTAAAGGGGATTCTGCTATAGCGATGCTATCAGTTGGAGCTATGGCTGTTGGATATCTTATATTAAATGTTTTTTCAGTTTCATCTAATGTATCAGGAGATGTCTGCTCTACTCTTTTTGGCTCAACCTCAATACTTACGCTTACGGGTTCAGAGGTTGTTATGTGTATAGCAGCTTCTATAATAGTAGTAGCATTTTTTGTTATATTTTATAACAGAATATTTTCTGTTACATTTGATGAGGATTTCACCCGTTCTATGGGGAAAAATACAGGATTTTATAATATGGTGATTGCAGTTATAACAGCAGTTATTATTGTTCTTGCGATGAATCTTGTAGGCTCTCTTCTTATAACAGCATTGCTTGTATTTCCTGCATTATCGGCCATGCGTATCATGAAAAGCTTTAAGCTTGTAATAATATATGCTGCTGTATTGTCAGTACTTGGTGCTGTACTTGGTATTGTAATATCAATATTTGCATCAACACCGGTTGGTGCTACGATAGTTACAATATATATACTAATATATCTGATTAATTGTGTTATATCAAGAATATCGGGAATAGCACAGTAATGTTCAAGGTTTATCCCTTTATTTTAAAATTTTAATTCAAATTATAATAAAATATGCTATACTTACTATCGTGGGATGATAATCCCACGATATTCATATACAGATGAGAATAGTTTTGAAATATAATAATAAGGGATATGTTAAAGTATGAAGGATAAAAAGAATTACAAGGTTAAACCACTGGTTTTCATAATAGCAGGTATAGCTGTTTTAGTTCTCATAGCAGCAGCTATAACCGCTGGTGTTATATCAGAACATAATAAAAGTAAAGAAAATACAGTTGGAATGACTCTTACACAGAAAAATCTAAGACCACAGGATGCAGAAGCTGATAATAATGAAGTTAAAGAGATAACAACAGTAGAGATACTTATGGATGATACTGCTATACCAGTTGGAACTACATTTATGGCAGCAGCTATAGTAGAACCAGCAGATACAGATAAGGCGCTTATATGGACAAGCAGTAACGACGATGTGATGACTGTTAAACAGGATGGACTTGTAACTGTCAAAGGAACAGGTACAGCAGCACTTACTGCTACGGTTGGTGATGTATCAGATGCCATAGCTATAGAAGGAATAGAGAGTGCAGCAGCAGGCTCTAAGAATGGTTATACTGTATATACAGGTAATGGAAGTATTCTTAAGCCATCATCTTCTGTACCGGCAGGAAGCAGTGCAGGCTCTGGTTCTGGTACAGGAAGTAGTTACAGTGATAATGGCAGCTATTCTTACAACAGTACAGGAAACAACAGCGGATATTCAGCCGGTACAGGAAGTAATCATGAAAACAGTAACAGTACAGGAAACAACTTATCAGGTACAGACAGCAATAATAATACCGGAAACAATGGAAACAGTTCATACAATCCAGGAAATAATCAATCAGGTTCTTCAAACAGCGGTAATAGTCAGGGAAATAACAACAGCACAGGAAGTGACGGAAAAACAAGCAGTGATATAGGTGAGGTGTTAAACAAAGAAGGCTTTACACAGGAATATTCCAATGTATATGTATACACAGATGGCGGTACATATTATGGGGAGATAATAACACAGCCAGATGTTTCAATCATATATATCAAGCAGAGAAATGAAGGATTCGATGCAAGAATAAAGGGTGTGTTAGCACAGCTGCTTCCGGAAAGCTGCAATCAGGTATGGAATAATTATGTATCTGCAACAACGGACCGTACATTTACTGTAGAAGACAGAAAAGTAAGAATAGTCACAGCTTCAAGAGGTGGACATTCGCAAATAGTAATATACAATTAAGATAAAATATGGTATATTTATGTAAAACTTATGTAGATTATAATGAGGTGAATGTTTTGCTTAATGAAAATAAGGTTAAAATGATGACCAAGATGGCTATATATGAGAAAAATGAAGGCAGAAGGATGTTAAGGACAGCCAGATACTTCAAGGGTGATTATGTCGCATTTGGGATATTAAAGACATTGATCACTACAACACTTGCCTTTGCGATAGTTGCTATTATGTATGTATTATGCAACGCAGAAGGATTAGTCGAGAATATTAATTCAATGGATTATCTTGCTTTTGGAAAAAAGGTGGCAATATACTATATAATTATGCTTGTTATATTTGCTATAACAGCAGGATTTGTATACAGCTTTCAGTATGAGAATTCAAGAAAAGGGCTTAAAAAGTATTTTTCAAGGCTTAATAAGCTTGAAAGATTTTATAATGGCCAGAAGAAAAAAAGATAATTGTGGAGGAAGTGATGGCAGTATTATTAGAATTTAAAGAAAAATTTAGAAGATTTTATAATAAGTATGATACATATCTTGTTCCTGCGTTAAAGTTTATTGTAGCGCTTGTTTCATTCATTATGCTGAATGCAAGCATAGGATATATGGAGAAGTTGAATAATCCGGTTATTGCAATACTTATATCAGTTATATGTGCATTTTTACCGGTTGGTTTTACTATTGTTATGTTATCATTGTTTATGGTAGCACATCTGTATGCCATATCAGTTGAATTCGCACTTATAGCACTTTGTGTTGTTCTTCTTATGTATCTTTTATATTTCAGGTTTGCATCTAAGTCAGGATATCTTCTGATATTAACTGTGTTTATGTGCTGGATTAAGATGCCTTTTGTATTACCTGTTGCTGTTGGATTGTGTTCATCTGTGATTTCAGTTGTTCCGGTATCTTTTGGTGTGATCATATACTATATAATCAATACAGCAAGTGTTTATGAAACAGCAGTTACTAACAAGTCACTTACAGAGAGTATGCTTCAGGTTTCATATCTTATAGAAAGTCTTGTTAAGAATAAACAGCTTTTTCTTGTTATGGCTGCTTTAGCAGTAACGATTATTATTGTATATATAGTAAGAAGGCTTAAGATCGATTATGCATGGGGCTATGCTATAGCAATCGGAAGTGTAGCTCAGTTTGTAGTTGTTGTATTAGGAGAAATACTTTTAAAAACAGGGCTTAATATTATACTGATAGTTATCAGTGTTATATTAGGTGCGCTTGTAGGTTATATATGTAATATATTATTCTTTGCTGTAGATTTCAGAAGAACAGAGTATGTACAGTACGAAGATGATGAATACTATTACTATGTTAAGGCAGTACCTAAGATAAATGTTACCGGAGAGGATGTAAGGGTAAAGCAGATAAATGCAAGAAAGACAAAAAAAGCCTCAGATATAAGTGATGTAAGACAGTCAAAGTCTACAACAGCAGCAACTGAGGAAGAAGATGATATATACTTTATTGACAAGTAATCAGTAAGTGGCAGAATATTTTTGAACTTTACATCAGTAAGTGACGGAATATTTTTAAGCCTTACATCTTAATATAAAAAGGGGTGAGAACGTGACAACATCGGGTAATCTGTTACAGAATTACTTTTCAAAATTATATATACCAAGGATTACATGGACAGATGTTATAGAGATTATTATTATTGCAGTAGTTTTATATAATATTCTGTTGTGGATTATGAACACCAAGGCATGGGCACTTTTAAAGGGCATAATAGTTGTGGCTCTTTTTGCGGTTGTAGCGTATCTTCTCAACCTTAAAACTATTTTATGGATAGCAGGAAAGACAATCAGTGTCGGTATTATAGCATTGGTTATTATATTCCAGCCAGAATTAAGGCGTGCACTTGAACAGCTTGGACGAAAACGCTTTATGCTCAGGTTCTTTAACTTTGGAGATAACAGTGATAAAGATGAACGCTTCAGTGTTAAGACAGCAGATGAGATTGTAGATGCCTGTTATAAGATGGGAGCTGTAAAGACAGGTGCACTTATAGTTATAGAGCAGGATATTGTGCTTGAAGAGTATATAAAGACTGGTATACCTGTAGATGGTATAGTGACAAGCCAGCTTCTTATTAATATATTTGAACATAATACGCCACTTCATGATGGAGCTGTTATAATCAGAGGGAACAGGGTTGTTGCTGCAACATGTTATCTTCCACTCACAGATAATGTTAATCTTAGCAAAGCACTTGGAACAAGACACAGGGCAGGTGTTGGTATAAGTGAGGCAACAGATAGCCTTACCATCATAGTATCAGAAGAGACTGGTAAGGTATCTGTAGCATTTGGCGGAGAACTTATACATGATATAGATGCTGATTCACTGAAGAATAAACTTGAATATATCAGAAGAAGAACTATAGATGTCAAGTCATTTAAGATATGGAGGGGCAGGTTGAAGCATGAAAGAGAAGATATTTAATAATCTCAGCCTGAAAATCGTATCTGCAGTATTTGCGGTGATATTATGGACGGTCATTGTTAATATATATGATCCAAACACTAGCTATACTTTCAGTAATATCACAGTCCAGCTGGTTAATACACAGAGTCTTACTGAAAAGAATTATACCTTTGAGGTTGTTGATGGAGGTAAGATATCTGTTACAGTAAGTGGACCAAAAAGTGTGGTTACAGATCTTAAGACAAGTGATATAGCTGCAACAGCTGATTTAAGTAAGGTTACTGCATTTACAGATTATGTAGATATACAGGTTCAGGTGGTCAAAGATGGACAGGTGCTTAATAACGTTGAAGCTGTTCCAAGAACATCAGCTCTTAAGTTAAGCATAGAAAACAGGGATACAAACACATACGCTGTGAATGTTAATACAACAGGCACTCCGGCAAATGGATATGCCGTTGCATCAACAACAACATCACCAACATATATTAAAGTGACAGGTCCAACATCTTTAGTTGAAGGGGTTGCCTCAGTCGGAGTTGATGTTGATGTATCTGGTGCAAAAGGAACGGTTAATACACAGTCAGACATTAATATGTATGATTCAGATGGAAATATAATAGCAAATGAAGAACTTGAAATGTCATCAGAAACAGCAGATGTGATAGTAGAGATGGCAAGAACAAAAACTGTACCAGTTGTAGTAAAAACAAGTGGAACACCTTCACAGGATTGTGTTGTAACGGGTACAAGTCTTAGCCAGACCTCGGTTGTTATAAGCGGACAGCAGGAGGCATTATCAAAGATAGATAATATAACTATTCCTTCATCAGCTGTTTCGGTAGATGGGCTTAGCGAAGATAAGACGTATACATTCAAGCTGACAGACTATGTACCTTCTGGTGTTAAGATAGTTTCTGATTCAAGACTGCAGGTTACTATAAAGATATCTAAAGCTTCAACAAAGACAGTTCACATATCATCAGATGCGATAAAGATTGAAAACGTATCATCAGGGTATAATGCTGTGATTGAAGGAACAGGTATAGATGTTATAATATCCGGAACAGGAACGATGTTAGAAAATATCAGTGCTACAGATATAACATGCAATGTTAATGCAGCTGGACTATCAGCCGGAACACATAGTGTAGATGTAAGTGTGAGTGTGCCAGATGGCTGCAGTGTTTTAGAAAGCAGCTCAGTGAAGCTTACGTTGTCTTCTAAACAGCAGGAAACAACAGTTGACAATAGCAGCAGCCAGACACAACAGACAACTACAAGATAGTACACATATATAAGTTTAATTAAATGCGTAAAGATATGCATAGAAATGAGGATTGTTATGGTAAGTGAGAATATTTTAATAACCAGTCAGCTAGGAATACATCTTCGCCCAGCCGGAGCAATGTGTAATGAAGCTGTTAAGTATAAGTCTGATATATCTTTTAAGTATGGTGAGGGTAAGACAGCTAATGCAAAAAGTGTTATTTCAATACTTGCATCAGGTGTCAAATGTGGTGAAGAGATAACACTTACAGCCGATGGAAGTGATGAAGAGGAAGCGCTTAAGGCTGTATCAGAAAGTTTTAAGGAATCACTTAAAGAATAAATGATAGTTCAGATTTTCTTAACAAGTAAAACACAATATGAACACATTTCGTGAATATACTAAACGTATGAAAACGAAATGTGTTCATTTTATATTTCATATACAGGTAAAATATATATGACCACATTTTCTATAGAAAACTACAAAAAGGAGTGTTGGATATGTATAATAATGAAAAAAACAATTATGAGAATAATAATTCTTATAATACTCAGGGTACAGGCAATAACGAAAATACAGGTAATAACGAAAATACAGGATATAACCAGAACTCAGGCTATAGCCAGAATACAGACGGATATAATCAAGGTGCTGGAAACAGTCAGAATACTGGAAACAGTCAGAATACTGAATTTAATCAGAATACTGGATATGCACAATACAGCAATACAAATAATGCAAACAACACAGATACAGATAGCCAGTCAACTTACAGATACTCATATGTAGCTGGTAATAGTACAAACAACAGCCAGACAGCAGATGAGCATCAGAAGAAACAGAAGAAGCATAACCGGTTTTTGGATGGACATAGTGCCACAAAGACTACATGGCCTAAGAAGTTTTTAAGCATAGTTTTATCAGCAGCTATATTCGGTGTTGTTGCCGGTTCAGCTATGTATGGAACTTATAAGCTTGAGAAAAAGTATCTTGGTGGTTCTGATAACAGAAACTATACGATATCGACTGTTTCAAGTAATATAGGAACTACAACAGACCAGTTAAATACCTTAGGAGATACCAATCTGTCAACATCAGCAATGAATGTGGAAAGTGTAGCATCTGCGGCACTTCCAGCCATGGTTGAACTCAATGGTACAACATCAGTGACAAGCAGTTCATCTTCAATATTTAACTGGGGTGGACAGCAGCAGTATGAGGCATCAACAAGCGGAACAGGTATTATAGTTGGTAAGAATGATACAGAGCTCCTTATGGTAACTAATGCGCATGTTGTTGACAAAGTTTCCAATCTTAAATGTGTATTTATAGACAATCAGTCAGTAAATGCAACAGTAAAGGGGTCTAAATCTGATCAGGATATAGCAGTAGTTGCAGTGTCTTTATCAGATATACCTTCTGACACACTTAGTAAAATAGCTATTGCAGAACTTGCAGATTCTGATACAATTACAATAGGTCAGCAGGTTGTTGCTATAGGTAACGCACTTGGTGAAGGACAGTCAGTTACAACAGGTATTATAAGTGCATTAGACAGATCTATTACAGTTAACAATGTAACATTTTCAGGTCTTATTATGACAGATGCAGCTATTAATTCTGGTAACAGTGGTGGAGCACTTCTTAACGCAAGTGGTAAGGTTATAGCAATTAATTTTGCCAAGACATCAAGTGATGGTGTCGAAGGCATGGCATATTCAATACCAGTATCAAACGTAAAGGATCTTATAAGTTCACTTATGAGCAAACAGACAAGACAGAAGGTATCATCAGATAATGCAGGATATCTTGGAGTCGCAGCAATAGATGTTACAAGCACATATGCATCTATGTATGGATACCCACAGGGTATTATGATAAGAACAGTTGCATCAGGTTCAGCAGCAGAGAAGGCAGGACTTTCAGCTTATGATATTATAGTAGGCTTTGATGACCAGACTATAACTACTATGTCAGGTCTGCAGTCAACACTGCAGTACTATGCAGCTGGCGAAAAAGTAAAGATTGATTACTATCATCTTGAGGGTAGTGAATATGTACTAAAGAGCACAGAGGTTACATTAGGTAAGAAAAGCTGATAACTCCTCTGATGCGGAATAGAGGAATATATGAGTGATAATAATAATAATAATAACGATGAATATGAAAAGGTATGCTATGTATGCAGAAGGACAGAATCTAAAGCAGGCAAGATGATAAGCATGCCAGGTGGATTGTATGTCTGCCCTGATTGCATGCAAAAGACCTTTGATGCAATAAACAACAACGACATAGATTATAACGAGCTTATGAAAGGAATCCCAAACATGCCTAACATGGGGATGTTTGGTGGTTTCAATATGATGGGAAATAATATGTCAGATAAGCAGAAGGTTAAGAAAAAGAAGGAGGAAAGCAAAGAAAATAATAAAGATAAGAAAGAAGAAAAGCTTGATCTTAAAAAGCTTCCTGCACCACATGAAATCAAGCGTATGCTTGATGAGTATGTTATAGGACAGGAGCATGCCAAGAAGGTCATGTCAGTTGCTGTATACAATCATTATAAGCGTGTAGTAACAAATACCATGGATGACATAGAGATAGAAAAGTCCAACATGCTTATGATAGGACCTACAGGTAGTGGTAAGACGTATCTTGTAAAGACACTTGCAAGACTCCTTCAGGTGCCACTTGCTATTACTGATGCTACTTCTCTTACAGAAGCAGGATATATAGGTGATGATATAGAAAGCGTAGTATCGAAGCTTCTAGCTGCGGCAGATAATGACGTTGAAAAGGCTGAAAGAGGCATCATCTTTATAGATGAGATTGATAAGATAGCCAAGAAGAAGGAAACAAGAAGCAGAGATGTAAGTGGAGAATCAGTACAGCAGGGAATGCTTAAGCTCTTAGAGGGAAGTGATGTGGAGGTTCCAGTAGGTGCAACAAGCAAGAATGCCATGGTTCCACAGGTTACTGTTAATACAAGAAATATATTGTTTATATGTGGAGGAGCTTTTCCGGAGCTTGAAAGCATAATAAAGGCAAGGCTTAATAAACAGTCATCCATAGGCTTTAATGCAGACCTTAAGGATAAGTATGATAATGACAGCAACATATTATCAAAGGTTGAGTTAGAGGATTTAAGAGAGTTTGGAATGATACCAGAATTTTTAGGAAGACTTCCTATCGTATTCTCGCTTGATGGACTTACAGAGGATATGCTTGTAAAGATTATGAAAGAGCCTAAGAATGCCATACTTAAGCAGTATCAGAAGCTTCTTGAGCTTGATGAGGTAAGTCTTGAGTTTGATGATAGCGCACTTTCAGCTATCGCTAAGAAAGCGATGGAGAAGAAAACAGGAGCAAGAGCCCTGCGTTCAATCATTGAAGAGTATATGCTGGATATAATGTATGAGATACCTAAGGATGATAATATAGGTTCTGTGCTTATAACAGAGGATTATATTAACAACAAGGGTGTACCTGTTATAATGATGCGTGGACAGGAAGCACTTCCAGGTATGTAATCATATCTTATTATTATTAAACATATAATGTCCTTGAAGAATATCTTTAAGGACATTATTTTTATATGTCAGAGTGTAGTAAGATGATTATGGATGAAGATATCTATGATTACATAGTTGTCAATATTCCGATAGTCAGTAAAATATTTGAAAACAATCCTGATGTATGCATCCAGCAGGTTGATGAACAGTGGATTATAATGCATAGCAGGCTGTCAGAAAACAGGGAGTTAAATATAAGCTCTTTAGGATACTATACAATACCTAAGATATATGGACTTATGGAGCTGTCTGACAGACAGGCTGTTTTAGGTGCTGATATATCAAGTATGGAAGAAACTGGTGCAGTTAATATAACAAGCCAGCCTTTTCTTAATGCAAGAGGCCAGGGCGTTATCATAGGCTTTATTGATACAGGAATAGATTACTTAAGAAATAACTTTAAGGACAGCTCTGGCAATACAAGAATACTGGCTATATGGGACCAGACAGTCGAATATGAGGCTTCAAGTCTTGTAAGCTATGGAAGAGTGTATGAAGCCGATGCTATAAATACTGCCATACGGGCTTATGAAGCCGGAGAAGATCCATATAGCCACGTCAAAAGCCAGGATATTAACGGACATGGTACTTTTATGGCGGGGATAGCAGCTTCATCATATACTGACGGCTATATAGGTGTTGCACCAGAGGCAGATATAGTATGTGTTAAGCTTAAAGGTGCCAAAAGATATTTAAGGGATTATTTTTATATAAAAGATGATGTGCCAGCTTTTCAGGAAAGCGATATAATGCTTGCAGCAACATTTCTAAAGGATTATGCACAGAGAAGAAATAAGCCGCTTGTTATAATATCAGGTGTTGGGAGCGGTTCTGGTTCAAGAACAGGAGCAACACCACTTGCAGATGTTTTTGATGCATATACAAAGCTTACGAATACATGCGTTGTTGTTCCAGCAGGAAATGAGGCTGTAAGCAGAACACATTTTAGTGGTTATGCAGGTATAGCAGCAGATAGTAAATCTATGGAGATTAATGTAGATAAAAGAGGAAAGGGTTTTGTTATAGAAATATGGGCAAAAAGCCTGGATGTTCTTTCTGTATCCATAGTCTCGCCAACGGGCGAGATTATACCCCGTATACCAGCAAGAATAGGGATGAGCAGTGAATATGCCTTTTTACTTGAGAATTCAAGAATATATGTTGATTATCAGATAACAGAAAGTGTTGCAGGGCAGGAAATAATATTTATGAGATTTGAAAGTCCTGCGGAGGGAGTATGGAAAGTACTTATTTATAGTCTTACCAGCCTGCCAGGATATTTTAATGCGTGGATAACGCCTAGGTTTCTTAGTGCCTCAGATGCGTATTTTCTTGAATCTGATGTTGATATAACATTAGTAGAGCCAGCCTGTGCTGCAAGGGTAATAACAGTTGGAGCATATAATCATAATACTGGTGGAAGTGATATAAACAGCAGCAGGGGATATACAGCTGATAACAGGGTAAAACCAGATATAGTGGCGCCGGGTGTCGATGTATATGGTGTTGGAGGCGTAAAAGGCTATAAAAGAATGTCGGGAACAAGTATAGCAGCCGCACATGCAGCAGGAGCGGCCGCACTGTTTTTAAGCTGGGGTGTGACTAATAAAAACAGGGAGGTAATCGGAAATACGGAGATTAAATCATACCTGATAAGAGGTGCTAAAAGGCAGAACAGTGAGCAATATCCAAATGTAACTGCTGGTTATGGTATGCTTGACATATCAGGTGCTTTTGACCAGATGAGAATTAATTAATAAGTTGTAATTCATACATTTATATGTTAAAGTTTCTATTGGTAAAAATATAAAGACGGTATGATGGAGAAGTTATGAAGTACAAAGCAATAGCACTTGATCTTGATGGAACACTTACAGATCATAATAAAAAATTACCTGCTAAGAATATAGAAGCAGTAGATAAAGCGATAGATATTGGTGTAAAGGTTATACTTGCATCTGGAAGACCGCTTTTTGGGATAACACCTATAGCAGATGAATTAAAGCTTCCTGATAAAGGAGGATATATACTTGCATATAATGGTGGAAAGATAGTGGACTGTGTGACAGGAGAGACTATAGTAAGCCATGAACTGCCAAAAGAGTGTATAGATGATATATGTGATTTTGCGAAAACTAACGATGTATATGCATTAACTTATTCAGATGGAAAGATTGTATCAGAGAGTGATACAGACGAATATGTTTTAAAGGAAGCATTCTGTAATGCCGCTGCAATCATAAAAACAGATAACCTGAAGGCTTATGTAAACTATCCTGTATCTAAGTTTCTAGTAGTTGGAAAACACGAGAAGCTTATTCCGGTACAGGAGGCATTGCTTTCAAAATATCATGGAGTGATAGATGCCTTCTATTCAGAGGATTATTTTCTTGAAGTTGTTCCATATGGTGTGGCTAAGGATAATTCGCTGAAGGAGCTGCTTGCAAAGCTTGATATAACAGAAGCTGAGCTTATAGCATGTGGAGATGGCATGAACGATATACCGATGTTAAAGATAGCGGGCTTATCAGCTGTTATGGAAAATGCATATCCTGAGGTAAAAAAATATGCAGACTATATTGCACCTTCTAATGATGATGCAGGAGTGGCCGATATAATAAAAAGATATATATTAGATATGGAGAATGCAGCAAATGGGTAAAGATAATGTTCAGAATGATGAAGTTGAGATTGATATAGGACATATATTATCAATATTATGGGAAAAGATATTGGTGATTATTGCAACAGGTATTATAGTCGGACTTGCAGGTTTTCTTGTTTCTAAGTTTCTTATAACACCTAAGTATGAATCAGAAACTAAGCTATATGTCCTTAACAGAGCAAACGACAGTGCAACTACATTGTCGGATGTACAGCTCTCAACACAGCTTACAAAAGATTATCAGATACTTGTTACAAGCGCACCAGTTATGAATCAGGTTATTAAAGAGCTTGGGCTTAACATGAAAGCCTCTGAGCTGGCGTCAACTATATCTGTGGATACACCATCAGATACCAGAGTACTTCAGATAACAGTCACAAGTGATGATCCTAAAAGAGCAAAGGATATAGCTGATAAGGTGGCGCAGGTTTCATCAAAGAAGATATGCGATATCATGAAGATAGAGCAGGTTAATGTTATCGAAGAAGGTTCGATGTCAGAAGAACCGGCAGTTGATACAGTACAGAAATGGACACTTATAGGTTTAGCGTTAGGTATAGTGTTATCATGTGCCGTTATAATAATCAGGTCAATGTTAGATGATACGGTTAAAACTACTGAAGATGTTGAGAAGTATTTTGATCTTAGCACACTTGCAGTTATTCCTATATCAGAAGAGATGGATGATGGTCTGGGAAAGAATAAAAAGTCTAGAAAGACAAAGAAGAAAAGAAGCAAGTAAACAGGAGTGTAAAAGATATGCAGACGATTAACATAGAACGCTTAAGAAAGCTTGATTACAGAGCTAACGAAGCATATAAGAACTTAAGAACTAACATACAGCTATGCGGCTCTGATGTAAAAGTTATCATGCTTACAAGCACAACACCGGGTGAAGGCAAGTCAACAGTGTCATTTAACCTGGCAGTATCTTTGGCAGAAGCAGGCAAGAAGGTTATATTCATAGATGCAGATTTAAGAAAATCTGTACTTGTTGGACGATATAAGATTAATACATCTGTTAAGGGGCTTACTCACTTTTTATCAGGAATAAACAAGTTTGAGGAAGTTATGTATGCAACGAATGTTGAGAACTTTAATGTGGTATTCTCAGGACCTGTGCCACCGAATCCTACAGAGCTTCTTGGTAACAAGGTGTTCAAGACACTTATAAAGGTCTTAAGAGATCTGTATGATTACATAATAATAGATACACCTCCAATCGGAAGTGTTATAGACAGTGCAATCGTTGCACAGGAATGTGATGGTGTTGCATATGTTATGGCATCTAACAGTGTCAGCTATAAATATGCACAGAAAGGGCTTGAGCAGATAAAAAAGACAGACTGCAAGTTACTTGGAGTTGTTCTTAACAAGGTTGATATGGATGATAATAAGTACTATGGCAAGTACTATGGTAAGTATTATGGTAAGTATGGCGAACATGCCCAAAAGTAATAAAAATAAAAAAGTGGCAGCTGTGATATGTCTTGTATGATACATATCACAGCTGCCACTTTTTTGTTATAAATTAATTATAAAAGAAAAATCTTAAGGAGCAGTACGCTCAACATCGCTTATATTACCAGCTTCAGCCTTTGGAGCCTCAGCAGCGGCAGCAGTAGTTGTAGCGGCAGTTGCTTCTGTTGTTTTCTGTGTTGGAGCCTCAGTAGCAACGGTAGGTTTTACGGGAGCAGGTTCTGTTGCCTTTGTAGTTGTTATTTCTTCCTCTGTGGCAGCAGTAGTTTTAACGCTTCGTCTTGTCGTAGCAGGCTGTGTTTCTTTAACAGCAGAAGTAGTTTTTGTAGTATTGCTGCTGTTGTTAGAACTGCTGTTAGAAGAAATACCATTTATCTTATAAAAAGAATTATAGTTTGGTATATTCTTTACCTCAGCTTCATAGTATTCATCTACATTGAATACATCTCCATTCTCAATCTTATCTATAAGCTTCTTTGCCATCTCTACATCACCAGTATATAGTTTTGACATAGAAGCATTAGTTCCTAACTGTAAGCTAGGAAGTGAATCAGGTTCAGCTCCTATACTGAACTTCTGTACATTCCATTCTCTTGTATCTGCAAGCTGTCCTTTTACAAGGGCGGTTATATCAGATGTAGGCATACTTGTAAGAATCATGTTACCTACAGAATCAAGTATAGAGCTGTACTTAGTAAGAATAGCAGGTGAAGTAAGCTTATTTATAACAGCTGTAAGAGCAGATAACTGGTTACGGCCTCTCTGGTAATCACCATCAAGGAAAGCCTTTCTTTCACGGCAGAAGGCAAGAGTCTGTTCACCATTACATTCGTTATCACCGACAACGAAGTGATATGTTTCAGGAGCAGCTTCCCATCCGTTCTCAAAATCAACGTCAGAGTTGATAGTTACACCGCCTAGTGCATCAACTACAGCTACACAGCCAGTAAAGTTAACCTTGACACTGTAGTCTATATTACATTCGTAAAGTCTGTTAAGAGTTGCAATAGAATAATCTATTCCCCAGTTGCCGGCATGGGTAAGCTTATCCATACCCTTCCAGCCTTTTTCAGTATTTTCCATATATACATAAGCATCTCTTGGTGTTGTTATAAGAAGTATCTGTCTTGAAACAGGATTAACAACACATAACACGTTTACATCACTTCGTCCTGTAGTCTTAATCTCTCCTTCTTCATCGTTTCCTGATATATATATAATGAAAGGTTCTTCATTTACTTTCTTGTCAGAAGCGCTGAGTTCAATCTTTCTTGTGAGCTTTATCGTACCAATAATTTTTATAGAATCTTTTAAATCGTCGTTTTCTTCATATAACATCTGCAGGGAATCATCATTGATAATAACAGCCTGTATATCAGTACCGCTGTTAAGTGCATCAAACATATCAAGCCAAACCTGATATTCTTTAGTTTTGATAGCAGCAGTATTATCGTAATTAATCTTCTTTATAGCATCTTTGTTGTCATCTGAATTGGCAGTTGAGTTATATCCAAAGGTGTAGCCTATGGCATCTTTTATGGAAGCTGCTTTATCATTCTTTAAAACAACAACATCAACAATATCTGTAGTTGTTTTAACATTACTTATTTTGTTGAGTGTTTCATCAACCTTTGAAGTAAATAAAAATGTATATAATAAAACACCAGATAACAACACCGCAAGTATCTTACCTATGATATGTGTTTTAGTAAATTGTGAAGCAAAGTTATATATTGCTATAATAACAAGTATGATATCTAAGATGATTGCATACTTAAGTGGAAGTATATCCAGCTTGTATAGCTTTAATAATGTAAGAACAGTAAACACAAGCTGTACGATCACCAGTACAATTCCTATAACAGTAGACCAGGCTCTTAGCTTACGTTTCTTTTCACCTTCTGTAAGGTCAGTTCCCTTCTTGAAGAGATAATGCATATCCCCTTTTACCCTGTCAATAATTCCTGACATAAAACCCGACATAAAACCTCCTGAAATCCACGAAGTATATCCGATATGTGTATACATATCGTTCCTCTTAACATAGCAGTAAGAGAGTATCTTCGATAGTATTTTGTCAAATGTAACATATGTAATAAATGTAACAATTGTGTTAAAAAAGTATGAAAAAAGAATGACATACAAAATATAATATACCATATATAAGAAAAAAAATAAATAAAATAGCTATAAAAAAAGTGTGTAAAATGTATTATTTTCTGAATGAGCCTTAATGATGGATCAATGATTAAACTATATAAGCAAAATGAATAATTATTAACTTAAAAATGCTTAATAATGTAAAGATAAAATAAGTGAAAATTAATGATTAGCCTAATTTAACTTAATAATATTCAAAAATGTTCTATTTTATTATGTCAAACATATAAAAAACTTGCAAAAATTAAGTTGAATTTATATAATATTATTTGGGTAACGTACTAAAGCGTACGAATATTAATTAAAAGGAGTTATACGGTTATGGGATATGTTGATGAAGTATTAGAATTAGTTTCTAAGAAAAATGCAGATCAGCCAGAATTTTTACAGGCTGTAACAGAGGTTCTTGAGTCTTTAAGACCAGTCGTTGAGGCTAACGAGGAAGTTTACAGAAAGAACGCTGTTCTTGAAAGAATTACAGAGCCAGATCGTCAGATCATGTTCAGAGTTCCTTGGGTAGATGACAAGGGACAGGTACAGGTAAACAGAGGTTTCCGTGTACAGTTCAATAATGCTATTGGACCATACAAGGGTGGTTTAAGATTACATCCTTCAGTAAACTTAGGCATCATCAAGTTCTTAGGTTTCGAACAGGTATTCAA
>JABLTM010058690.1_pt1 | contig 22020 bp, 19 predicted proteins | sample 7160121 | NCBI WGS metagenome assembly JABLTM01 (sample SAMN14651224, study PRJNA627086) | human gut metagenome | isolation source: feces | host: Homo sapiens
CAGGACAGGTGCGAGACGACGAATGGCTCCGGTTCGGTGGAATTGATTCCAAGGCCAACCCTAAATTTTTCGGCAAGTGTTTCAGCTGTGTCAATAGTCAGTTTCATTTATTGAGCAATCTGTTTATTTTTTGATAATTGAGTACGATGTTCTTGAAGGCAGATACTTCTTGCATGTCACTTGTAGAAAGTGTGTCAGCTCGGAGTGTGCAAACAAGCACGTCGCTGAGTTCTTGTTGGTTTCTTGAGAACAATAAGTTAAGCTCGCATCCGAATAGATTGCTTGCTTTTTCTAAGATTTCAATTGGTATTTCCCTTGTTCCAGCTTCATAGTTTGCATATGCTGATCTGTTGATACTTAAGTAATCGGCTATTTTCTCTTGAGTATAGCCATTTGCTTCCCTCAATGTTTTGAGGTTGCTACCTATTATTTTATTTTCTTCCATGTTTGCTTGTTTATTTGTGTGGCAAAAATACTTTTTACTTTTGATTTAATGGAGTTTTTGCCACACTTCTTTTTTATAAGCTACAGTAAATCCTCTGCTATGGGGTACAGTTTTTGACTGTTGACCTCGTGGAATCGAAAACGGAGTAGAACGTGTCGACGAAAACGGGATTTGGTTAACACGTCTGGAAAACGTGTCGAAGAAATCGGCTTTTCATTAACATGTTCCGAGTACGTGTCGAGATAGCGACTTAACGAGATAACGACATGGCGAGTGTGGACGGTGGGGCGAAACTGCGTAAAAGTGTGCAAAGTGTAAAAATGAAAATCCCAGCTGAAATTTGATAATCAGCTGGGATTTGTTGTTTATGGATTCGCAACTGCGCTAAAGTGCGAAGGCGGTTATTGCTGTGTGCGCAAGGCTTGTTGTAGCTGGCTGACGGCTTCTGGGTTGGCTCCCTGTGATGCTTGTTCAAGCTGGGACTGTAGTTCGGGAGAGAAGGGAGCTTCCTGAGCTTTGGCAGAATCGGTAGCCTGCTGCGTGGCTTGCTGTTGCATGGCTTCCTTCTGTGCCTGTATGGACTGCAGGAGCTGGTCGGAGAAGGGGAAGTCTCCGTTCTGGAGGAGCTGTTCGAGCGAGATTTGTCCGCTCTGCCATATCTGCATAAGGAAGTCGTTGGCCATGGCGCGGTAGACGGGGGTGGCCTGTGAGGGTACGACGTTGAGGTCGAACTCTACGTCCTGAATCTTCTCGGGGTCGTACTCGACGGACATTCCGTTGCGGCCTACGATGTTGTAAAGACGCTTCTGGTCGTAGAATTGCTGCATGTTCTTCACGTCCTTGTAGGCGGCATCCTTGACAAACTCCTGGAAGGAGTCGAGCAGGTCGAGCAGGGAAGTGGTGGCGTTTTGTGTCTGTTGGGAGTACAGTGCCGCACTCATGCCGGAATATCCCTGCTTTCCCTGTAAGGCTCCGTTGACTCCGCTGATGTCTTCGAAGAAGTTGATTTGCAGTTGAAGCAGCTCCTGTATGCCGATGTGGGTACTATTGGAGCTTACCTGCTGTGGGGCGGGAACACCCGGTTTGGCCTTGTAGACGACAACACCGTTGAACTTTGTCCAGGTGTCGGCAAAGTCCTCGGGAGACATGTGCTTGGGAATGGCATCCTCGGGAATGAGCAGTACGCCCTTGGCACTGGCACGCATGATCCAGTCATAGAGCGTGATGAGTCGGTTGGTGTAGCGTTGCTGGTCGATGATATCGGAAACGAAGGAGTGGATTTCGCCGTCGATAAATGGATAGGCTTTGACTACATAGGGATGAGAGCGGTGTTTGTAGGGTGTTTCGCCTTCGGCTAAGATGTCACCAAAGGGAGAAAGAAAGTAGTAGTACCAGTAAGAGTCCATGAACCATTCAGCCTCAATCAACGGAACTTCTTCCAGTGGCATGCCAACTTCTTGCGCTCGCTGGAGGCGGCTTTGATTCTCCTGCGCTACGAGCGTCTGATAGTCTTGTTCGTCGACTTTGAAAATGTCGCCGTTGTTGTAGTCGTGACAACGGAAACGCGGCTTTGTCTCCTTGCGCCAAACTTCGATTACACGGCAGAGTGTGACGTTATGCGGTACGAGAAAGTCGATGTTGCAGTGTTCCCGAGAATAGCCAAAGTGTTCCCAAGCGGTATAAAAACGCCCAGAATCGCGTGCTGTGCGGTAGATTTCGGCGAGTCGGAAGTAATCTTTGGGTGACCGGGCGAACTGCTGTACGACTTGTTCGAAACTGACATCGTGGATTTCGCCGATGAGCGAACAGTCCCATGCACGGAAGTCGCGCATGTGGTTGTCGATGAAGAAGTTGTTGGGCTGTACGTAGTCGGTCCAGCAGTCCATCTTGTCGTTTCGCCACCCGTACCATTTTTTGTGGACGATGAGTCCGGAGATGAGGAACTCTTCCATGGTTCGGGCGTAGATTTCGTTCATTCGGTTGAGCTGCATGTTGTACTGCAGCACGGTACTCATGGTTTCGGCCTGTTGCTGTTCTTCGCGGTCGCGTGCCATGCAGGTAGGTTCGGTGGATTGCTGCCGGAATACGCCGATTACGTTTCGGACGAGTCGGTGAATGAGGTTGTTCTTGAGCGGTACGTTTCCTTGTTCGAGGATATATTGCTCCTCGGTGATGGTGCGTCCGTCCACGCAGATTTTGTCCCCCCACTGGTCGCCGTAGTTGTAGCGTTTGTTTCGTTCGCGGTCGTTGCGGAACTTGTTCATGGCCTGATAGTATGCTTGTGCCTGCAAGAGTACATCCATGGCTCGGCGGTTTTCGCCACCTGGTTCCTGCTTGCTGGCCTGTACGCTGTCGAGCTGGGCAGGCTTAACTTTACTGAGTCTATGCAAATTCATTGTCTGTTTTTTTTGATTTGTTGAGGGACAAAGGTAGATGAGAAGTCGGGAGGGGGCGGGTTATGTTGTGGGATTATGGGGAGGTAGGCGAATAATCTTGGCGAGGTGGATGGGAACTTCCTAGAAAGCGTATTGAAGAGGATTTATCCAATTGTGGCAGCGGAGATAGCTTTGTGACGGAGCTTTCCGGGAGTACGATCCTCACGGCGGATGATGGTTGGGAGTTCCATTTCGTTGTAGCAGATGTGGAGTCCGATGGCGCGGGTCATGAGGAGGTCATCGTGTGCTCCGATGACGGCACCGAAGGAGCCGTTGGGCTTTCGTTCGTAGACCAGCATCTCGTTGAGGGCACGCTGGTCGCGCTCAATGTAGGCCGCTTCGCGTACGACCTTGATGAGGGTGGAGATGATTTTGGGCTTTGTGGCCACGTTGGTGTGGAATCCCCATTTGCGTGGCATGCCCTGGCGTATTTCGTCATCGGACTGGGGACGGGCGTAGAGGTTGGGGTAGACTCCTACAATCTGACTGAGGATGTAAAGGGACTGGTCACCGTCGACCATTCGGGAGCGGTCGTGAGTTTCGAGGGTGTTGCTTTCGATTACTAGCAGGGAGTTGTTGTAGAAGGCAGCTATCTGGGCGGCTTTCCACGCAAGTAAGTCCATGTCGATGTGTCCGTACCACTGGGCTACGACGGAGGGTACACCCCCGTCTATCATGCGCAGGCGGTCGAAAACTACGATGACACTCCAGTCAGCCTTGGATGAACGTCCGCCAATGTCGACAACGGTGAGGTAGCGGTCGGTGATTTCTTCTTCGTCATCGGTTTCGGGTAGAGACCAAACCCACAGGAGTCCCTGGTTGTCCTGATGGAAGCGCAGGTTGAGCAATGCGTTTTCTCCTTCGTCGGCATCGGCATAAATGTCGCCTACATAGATGGGGGCGCGGCAGGTTTTCTTGAGCGCGTCTACCTGGTATTTGTCGAATACGTTAGCTCCGCTGTTGACGAATGCTTCAATGGCATCGGACGGAAATTCAGCGGCAATTTTTCCATGGTCGCTGTATTTGGTTCGTTCGGTGATATACCAGTTGATCGCTTCGAGTGTAGCACCTTTCTTCCATAGCCACCAAAGATATTTCCCGGGTTCTTCGCGGTCGGAGGGGATGTCGGCATTATTCCGGTTATCCCATAGCCACTGGGCAAAAGATTCCAGTTGTTCCCGGGAGTCGAACTCTTTGCGGTAGTTTTCGATTTCGTACCATGCTACGAAGAAGGCTGTGAACTGTGAGGTACCTTTTTCGGCTGCGAGGTATTCCTTATGGAAGAATGTACCTACGCCGTCGGCAGTAGATTCGTAGACAATCATGGTGTAGGGGCGGAAGAGAATACCCGAAGTGACCGAACGGATGAGGTCTTCGGGGTGTATCTTTTCAGAGTCCTGGAAGAGACCTACTTCGGAGAAGTGCGCGAGCGCGTAGTCACCGGAGCGACCCGCATTGGGCGACTGGGAAGAACCAACGGAGATGGTGCAGTTGCGTTGCGGTATGCGCTGTGTGTTGTCGGAGTTACCGTCCCATACGAGTTTTTTCTCGTTTTGGTCAAAGGTTTCACCGGGCTTATAGAGCAGATTGATAGGATAGGCATCGAGCATTTTGCGGTACATGCCTTTGATTTTCTCGGATGCGCTGTTGACATGTGCCACGATGATTCCGTTGAGCGAGGGTCGGTGTACGAGTTGAAGCCATGCCATGTAGAGGTCAGTCTCGGTTGAACCTCCCCATTGTCGTGCCTTACACATACAGATTCGGATGGGCTTTCCCGCAGTTCTCATGTCTTCGAGTGCGGCACAGAACTTGCGCTGCGGGAAGTTGAGTCGGAAGAGGCAGTCGGGCATACCCGGGTCTTTGTCCTTGATATAAACCAGTGTGGCGCACCAGTATGGAAAATCATGCAGGCATCTCAATCGGGAGAAGACATCCACGAGTTGTTCGCGGTTGTCGGGTGTATCGGTTACCTGTAGTTGCTTTAGGTACATGGATACGCTTCCTGCCTTGGCCAATGCTTTGACCAGCGGGTTTCGCTTCATGGCGACAGGCAGGAATTGCAGTGGGATGGGGTAGTCGGGAATTTGATAGCGGAAACGCTTTCCTACACTCCCTTCGCCTGTAACGGGGTTGAAGGGTGCGAACATGACCGCATTGCGGCGTGCATTGTCGTCTATCATGCGCTTTGTCTCTTTTTGTTTTATCTCTGTCATCTCTTGTTTCTCTTGATTCGATAAATAGCTTCCATGGCCGACCTCGCTTGCATGTAGAAGCAGGGTGCTGGGGAATAAACAATTCTGCTTACGAGTTGCGCCACCTTGGCTTGTGGGTTGACCATTTTCTCGATCAATACTCTTCGGTAGATTTCTTCGTACATCTCGCGCTTGGTTCTCCTCATCCCCTTGAGTACGCTTTTGTCTCCTCTCATTAAAGCAGCACAGACAACAGTGGCTCGCTCTTCACTCACCCAAAATCGCGAACAAGGTGTGGATACGATTCGCCTTGAAAGCTCAGGTATGCTTACATACCTACACTCGTTGATTAACTCCCTATATACCCTCATTAACTCCCCATTACGTTCCTCGGTGAATTCGAGGATACAACCGTAATGTTTCATTTTGCTTTGTGTTTGATTAAGTAGATGATGGTTACAAAGTTAGTGAGATACAGCAGGGAAATTATTTTTAGTTGGAGTGATTGTTTAGGTTATGCGGGTGAGTCACAAAAGATAACGTGAGATGTGGGACGGATGCTTCTACTTTTGTAGCATTCATTTTGTAATGTTTGATGATATGGCAGAAGTAGATGCTACTAAGAAAATGAGCAGGCGTGACGGGGTGGCGGGACGCTTGAAGGAAAAATACAAGGAAAAGTATCCGGGTGATGAGCTGGATGACGACGAGACGTTGTTTGGTCAGATTGATGATGACTACAATTTGTATGACGAGGAGATAAACCACTACAAGGAAAGCGAGCGTCAACTATCGGACTTGTTGGCCAAAGACCCTCGCAATGGGCAGTTTCTTACTGACATGGCTCGTGGTGTAGATCCCCTTGTCAATGTGCTGAAACGCTTGGGTGCGGAAGGTATTACGGACTTGCTTAACAACCCAGAGAAGCAGGAGGAATATGCCAAGGCTAACCAGGAGTATGTGGAACGTCTGGCGAAATCGAAGGAGCTAGACGAAATGTATGAGCGTAACCTGGAAGAGTCGCTTGCTTTGCTTGACAAGGTTCAGGCCGAACGCGGGCTGAGTGATGATGAGATTGATGCGGCTTACGGGGTGTTGAGCCGCATTGCTTCGAATGGCATCATGGGCAAGATTGAAGAAGAAGACATTGACCTTGCGCTGAAGGCAGTGAACCATGACCGCGATGTGATGGCCGCTGCGGATGAAGGTCGGATTGCAGGGCGTAATCAGAAGATAGAAGAGAAGCTCCGTAAACCTAAAACAGGTGATGGTACTCCTCAGCTTCAAGGAAGCAACAACGCTGCGAAGCCGCTTGGGAAGCATCGTAAGAATATCTTTGAGCTGGCGGAGGAGGGTGCTTCTTAGGAAGGATAAGGTTAAGCGAATTGACGAGACTGCGAGCTGGCGAATTTGTGGTTCGTGAGGGATGAGGAGGTGTGAAACGTGTATTCATTTAAAAAATAGAATAGAACAATGGCAGAAGAAATTTATGTAAATGCTCCGGGTAAGGCTGTAGACCCTGTTCCCGGTAGTGCAGGTTTGAACACTCAGCTTCCCGGTCAGGCGACTACGGTAGATGGTGTTGGCGGTGGTGTGGGCGAAGGCCTGGACCATTTGTCGCAGGTTGCGATTGATGAGGGTATTGTGCGTTTTAAGGGTAACATTACCCCCTTGATGACGCTGATGATGAAGAGCAAGAAGGTGACGGTGGACAGTCCTGAGGTAGCTCACTATATGATTGACGAGGCTCGCACGAAGGTTGCTGTCTCGGAACAAGTGGAAGAGAATACGGGCAAGCAGCAGTTCCCGCTGCCGATGACGGCAGCTGATGCGGCTCTTTGTCTTCCTTGTAAGACTTTGCTTTGTCGCGGTGTGAACGGTTATCTGCCTGACGGCAAGACAGAGACCCCGGGTTTGCCCTTGCTGCTTTATATCATCGGTCGCAATGATGATACGGGTTATCCTATCGTCCGCGCTTTGAACGGAAAGCGTCAAAACCCGACGGATGATTATTGCCAGGTGCCCCTGATTCCCGCAGGTACGGTGGTAGACATTCTTTCGACCGCTATGCATGAGACGCAACGCGAGGTGTCTCCGAGTGCGTGTCAGCCCGTAGCGCGTACGCTCTACCTTCAGAAGCGCGGTCTGAACTTAATCTGGTCGGACTATTACGACAGCCAGAAGAAGATTATTGACTTTTCTCGCAGTACGATTGCAGAAGCTGCACTTGACGAATGGAAGCGTGAGGGCAACCGTACGTTGTGGATCAGCCGCATGGCGAAGTTTACGGTTCAAGACAGCAAGACGGGTCAGCACGTAGTTCGTACGACCGAAGGTGTGCGCTGGCAGTTTATGCGCGAACTGGTGCATACGAAGGGTGTGTGGACTTACCGCGAGTTTATTGCGTTGGCGAAGATGTTCTATTGCGGTGCGGACAAGCCTGAGGGTGCGATTTGCCTTTGCGGTAAGAATTTCTTGGAGAACATTCAGTGTATTGACTTCTCGAGTCATCCGGAAATTCAGATTGGCATCAAGCATAATTCGCTTGGCTGGGATGTCCATAACATCCACACTGCGTTCGGTGACTTTGAATTTATCTACGAGCCTACGCTGGATGACATTGGTTACAGCAACTCGTGCGGTATCTTCGGCTTGAATCGCCTGGTACACTATCAGCGTGTAAGCGAACACAAGGAAAGCGAGCGCGTGGAAGGTCACGAGGCCAACCGTGAGAGTGTCATCGTATGGGATGCGATGGGCTTGAAGGGTGCCTGCCACATTTTCGTCAATGGCGAAGGTACTCCTGCTGCTGCGAATGCTGTGGACTATGTGTACTGGGACAGCGAAACCGCTCCCGAAAGTGATGCGCTTGTGAAGGATCGTGTGTACATCATCCTGAAGAACTGCAAGCTTGCTACGAACAATGCGATTGCGGGTGAGTACTGGCAGTATGACGGTGAGAACTGGAAGAAGTTGCAGTTTGAGAATCTTGGCGAGAAGGCGGCCTAAACCATTGGCACGATAAACATAGAGCCGTGGCAGGTGGTAGGGACTGCCTGCCACGGACTTTTTTAGGTAAGGATATAAAGCATAAGGATATGATTAATACATACGGTGTATTTGGCAAGATAGAATTTGTGATGAGTGTACAGATTGGCAATCAGTCTGTCACGGTGGATTTCAGTGGTGGCGGTATGAGTTCGCGTGGTGTGATTCCAGCTTCGTACGTGACGAACAATCCGCTGGTTCAGCGTGCTTTGCATCTGACAGCGGAGTATCGTGCGGGTATTGTGAAGCTGATTAAGAGCATTCCCGAGAAGGTTGATTTGCTGGAAGCTGAACGTCAGAAGGCGGAGGAAGAAGCCGCAAAGAAGGCAGAGGAAGAAGGGGAGAAGAAGCTGCAAGATGCTTCTTTAGAGACGGATGGAGGTGAGGATGACGCTGTAGCAAGTGGTCAAACGCGCGTGGAGGTGAGCTGCCTGGATGATGCTGTGGAATACTTGAAGGCGAACTATGAAGGTTACAGTGCGAGCAAGCTCCGCACGAAGGCTTCTGTGGTGAAAGCCGGTGAGGAACACGGGGTGGTGTTTGTAGGTCTGTAGCATGCACCCGCTGTATAGTTTTTAAATTGTAATCAGAATAAATCGCAGCAGGATGGCAGTATATCAGTTGCAGGATGTAGTCCGTGATGTCCGCGTAGCTCTGGATGAGAATCGCGAAAGTCAAGGATTCTTGATTGAGGGTGACATGGAAACTTACTCTCTTGACAGCATGGTCAGGGGTTACTTTCCCTCATCGGCACGGGCGATAGAAGTAGAATGCCCTATCCGCTACCTGAGTGGCGGCGTGGTTATGGATGGTGACCCCGAAGGCGGCATACACTGGGTCGGTGACCGTGATACTTGCGGTTGGTTTGAACTGCCCGAAGACTTTCTCCGTCTTATCAGCTTTAAGATGGATGACTGGTCGTATTCGTTGCACCATGCCGTAGAGCCTGGCGGCTTGACGTACCGTATACAGGGTTCATCGGTACATGGCGTAAGAGGACACAGTGAGCGTCCTGTATGTGCGGTGGTTCAAGGCTCTACGGGTTTGCGTATGGAGTTCTGGAGTTGTGATACGCGCGATGCCAGTATCGAGCGGTTGGTTTATGCCCCTGTCCCTGCGTGGGACAAGCAGGACGGTATCATCGTATGTGGTGACTGCTATATGCCTGCGGTTTATGCTTGCGGCAGCGTGGTTTCCGATGCGCTGGGTCATCGGGAACTGAGTCAGCATCTGCAGGCATTGAGCGAGGGGATGCTGGCTGACAAGTAGTCCCGGTTCAGCCCGGGCGGCGTAGTTAAACTATCAAATACCAATCAAGCAGGATTGATACAGGAAGTTGTAGAATAAAATATGGCTAAGATTAAAAGTGATACCAATCAGTTTGTTTCAGGCGACTTAGGCGTAGGACGCAGCTTGTCAGTGGGCGGTGACTTGAACCTTCGCGGTGATGCCCGTGTGGAGCATGGGCTAGCAGTGAAGGGTTGGCTTGATGCTCCCAATGTGCTTGATGCGTGTAAGGGCTTCTTTCGTGACTACTCTTCTTTGAAGCAGGAGTACCCGATGGGACAAAACGGTTGGTGGGCTTTAGTTGGTCATGAACTTCCAGCCGCTATATGGCGTGTGGAGAACCATGTATGGGTCGATACGGGAGCGACAGGCGGTGAGGGATTTATTACGGATGCAGCCCTGAAGGCTCTGCTCGACAAGCTGGCAGCTGACTTGAAGTCGGAGATAAGTCGTGTGGACGGATTGATCAGTGATTTGTCTTTGGAGTTGAATTCAGCCAAGGAGCTAGTAGACTCGTTGATGGAGTGGAGTGCGGAAGCAGAGGCTGAGTTGCAGCTGCTGATGGGGGAGCGTGGTTCGGTGGAGTTGCAGCCGATGGTTTTGCCGATGACGCAAAAGATGCACTGGTGTGAGGTGTTGTCGTGGACAGATGCAACGAGTTCTGACGAAATTCGTAATTACTTTATGAGTTACCCGGGGTTGTGGAAAGAACTCTTTGATGCAGCGAGCGGTGTGACGAATCAGGGTATTTATGTGCTGGGTGATGACAGTTACCGAAAGGCTGTGTTCAAACCCAGCGGTATGGAGTATGAAGTAGTTGCGGCCACGACGTGGGGGCGTATCCGTCTTCACCCTATCAGTACTTCGGAAAATCAGGGCGGACAGAGTTGTTTGCTTGGATATGAGTCGACGGGATCGGACAAGGTGAGACATGAATACCGTATTGACTTGTACCACTCGAAGGACGACAAGGTGTATCAGTGTAGGACTTGGGAGGTGACGGCAGCTGGCGGAGGCGGTGGCGGCGAAATCCCTGCAGATGTAGAATCCAGACTCCGCGCCTTGGAAAACTTGGTTACGATGGTGTAGGGGGGGGGAGGAATGTCAAGTTGAGGAGTTGGGGAAGGATGGAATGACGAGTTACAACTATGCTTTGCTTTTTATGAAATCTACGTATTGGTACGAATGAAGAGAGTCACTTCAGCTCTCAGTCGTGGCATGTTACTACCGCACTTTATCTGCGACTTGTTGCTCCACAGCTCCACACGCTACTTTAAGCGGAACAAACGGATTCCAATCGAAGTAGGGTGTTCACGTAAATACTGACGTAACGTTTTGGGCTCCTCTACCACCTTTTTATGTATCGAAGAAGCATTCAGCAAATGCAATTTACCGTCCTTCTCCCAAACTGCAAACCCCAGATGGCTGTAATCCAAACCTTTTTTGCGCGTGACGATAGCTATCAAGTCTCCGTTTTGGATGCACGCCAACTGTTGGCGCGAAAGCGCAGTAGCCGTAGCCGGGAGATAAGTTCCGTCGGCTCCGTTAAATCGACGTTCCATCGCCGCAATGCTATCAATGCGCGCTTGTTTTCCTTTGAGAAAAGGATATTTCTCCGCGAAACGTGACATGTAATAATTGTTTACTACCATCTTTGCTGTGAAATGACGATCGTCACGTACCTCTTGCATGATTCCTTTATCTAAGTTATCGTGCATCCACCAGGTAAAGTAGTGCAATCGAGAGAGGTAACCATCCATGCGTCCGTTGCGGTAACGCAGGCGCATGAGGTTACGGCAATAGTCCGCAAAGCGAGAGCTTCCTTCTCGGTGTGTCTTCACCAAAGCCCACACCGTTTCCACTAAGGTTGTGCAATCTAGTTGCGCCAGGTTCACAACCAATTTCTCTGGGTCTGCTTTCTCCAGCGTTCCTCCAACATAGGGAACCCCAATTAGTCGGCGTGCATAATACAACACTTCGTCCTGCTCGGGGGCATCCTTCAGCAGCGCCACCACCAGTGCTGAGTCTGCCTTTGTATACAAGGTATGTCGTAACAAAAAGCGTTCGTCTTCCCATTTCGATGGCGGTGTCACAACCCGTACTTCCTTCGAAACAGTTTGCTGCGGTAAAGCCACCGCTTCAGCTGGATGAGCAGGCATCCGGAACATACAAAGAGGAAATAATACTGATAGCATCGTAGTAATTAAGGAGGGATAAAGAAGTGAAACATCGGAGTACGACAGTCTATATAGACCGAAACACTCCATTTCCTGACGCATTCGCAAAGGGCACGCATCGTTTCCAGTCCGCAAACTTACCGATTTCTCTCAGCACCGACTTCCCCTCTTGCGGTATATTTATTTGGGTTTCCGTTGAATTCTCATAGAGTCTTCGCGTATTGCGCTTCGGAATAGGCTTATCAGCATGGTTTGGCATGATTTATACTGAGATAGTCCCATACATTTGATCCTGGGAGATTTTATTAGCCTTGGTAGAAGGAATTTAGAAGTGACTTCCAATCAAACTGGCATCGTAGAAAAAGTATTTTGTGTCATGGTAACCTAATCTCAATCAAACCACTAACTTCGCAATCCAACTATGAAGTAATCTTGCTTATACAGGCACGTAGTAAATCTAACTCTTATACATCATCATGGATATACAACGAATTATTAGCTTGGTTAAAGAGACGAAGGGCCTCATCACAAACCGAGAAATGGCTACTCACGTAAAAGAGAAAGGAGTGGCAGATTACGTTACGCAGGTAGACGTGGCTGTACAAAACTTCTTGAAGGAAGAGTTATTCAAGCTTGATTCCGATATTCAGTTTCTTGGTGAGGAAACAGGCTTGCAAACAATGAGTGCAGACCATTACTGGATACTAGATCCTGTAGACGGTACGACCAACCTCATTCATGACTATCATCATAGTGTAGTCTCCCTCGCTCTGTGCAGTAAAAAAGAGATTGTTATTGTTTACAATCCTTATCATGAAGAGCTCTTCTCTGCTGTTAAAGGCGAAGGGAGCTTTTTGAATGGTGAGCGCATTCATGTAGCTTCGGCTTCGTCGCTTTCTGAAACCATCATTGGTATCGGAACAGCCAAACGCGAGTTGGCTCAAGAGAATTTTGCAAGATTCCTCAAAGTCTATGAGCATGCTCAGGACATTCGCCGATTGGGTTCTGCAGCATTAGAATTAGCCTATACAGCTTGTGGTAGACAAGGTGGTTACTTTGAGGCTTATTTAAATCCATGGGATTATGCTGCCGGTATGCTTTTGGTGGAAGAAGCCGGTGGTAAGGTTTCTGATTGGAATGGGCACGCACTTAATCCCACTCAAGGAAGTCAGGTTATCGGAACGAATGGAGCCATCCATCAAGAACTGCTCAGTTTGTTGTCGTAGGCTTGTGCTCCAGCAAATAATAAAACAACCTCCCCCGTCAGTTAGAAAACTGATGAGGGAGGTTGTAGTGTATTACAGAGTCTTTAAACGAGCGATTGATACTTTTGTATGGTACAATTTTGTATTGGAAGCAAGCCAGTTGGCCATAGCGAGAACTGGCGTCTGGTTGCGTTCAGACGAAGTTTCTTTTCAGGAATAGACCTTTTGTTGACAGCATTTCCAAGTACCATCGAACCATCGTTCGTTTAAGCCCTTGCTTACTTGATGACCAAGGCACGGTCAATCTGGTCAGCCAACGCGGCAAAGTGAGGATCAGACGAAGCCGTGTGACAAAGACGTTGCAGACGACGGAGTTGTTGGAGTACGATGGGGTAATAGTCGTATTGATTGCCTCCCTTGAAGTGGGAAATCAATTGGTTAACCACTTCGCGCTGTATCGTCTTGCGATAAGCACTCGGAGTCGTGCGCGTTGTGGCTTCCTTAAAGATACGGCCAACAACATCGGGGAGATATTGTTCCACAGGATAAGTGGAGGTAAGTCTTCCCAACACCGTGCGAGAGACCATGTTCACGCAAACGCATTGAGCAAGGTTACGCTTGCTGAAGGATTCCGGATTGGGCGTAATGCGACGCATATACGGTTGGTCAACCAGCCAAGTTGGTTCCTGAAGCACATTTTTATCAAGCCAATCAAGCGCAGCCATTTGTTTTTCTCGCGGTTCGTCTACGTAAATGTCTCCCGGCTCATTGACCGTCTTGAAGTTTGCATAGATACTACCGATGTTCGCCAAGACGTGGTAGCAGTAACGAAGGAACTGGCTGTAGACTTGATTGTAGACACTGCCCATCGTTTCGTTTTGAATATCGTTGCCTTCATACGTCCATTCAGGAAGTTCCTTCAGCATACGTTGCAGATTGAGCACACCGTAGGTACTTGCCTTCATCGCATCATCGCCAAGGTCTTCCGTTTGACAACGTGCATCGTTAGTGCGGTTGGTTTCACCGTCACCAAACCACAAACGCGGATTGTTCTTGAGTCGTTCCGTCGTAAGCTTGTCGAGTTCATAATGGTCGCTCTCGTCGTCATAAGCATTGAACATCGGACGGTAACCCCATTCAATTGCCCACTCATCGTAGTCATTGATGCGGGGGAAGATGCCGGCACGTGTAATGCCGTCCTCTGGTTGAGCTACATAGTTAAAACGAGCATAGTCCATGATGCTTGGCGTGTGACCATACTTCTCAACGAAGGACTTAGAGCGCAGACTATCTACCGGAACCGTTGATGAAGAACCAAAGTTATGGCGCAAACCCAGCGTATGTCCCACTTCGTGAGAAGACACAAAACGGATGAGCTGTCCCATGAGGTCGGTATCAAATTTCATTTTGCGAGCGGCTTCATCAATGCTACCAGCCTGAATCATGTACCAGTCATGTACCAAGTTCATCACGTTATGATACCAGCAGATGTGGCTCTCAATGATTTCACCCGAACGGGGGTCGTGTACATTGGGACCGTATGCGTTTTCTATAGGCGAAGCCAAATAACGGATGCAAGAGTAGCGTGCATCTTCCATAGACATGGTCGAATCGTTCTCGGGCCATTCCTTACCGATAATTGCATTCTTAAAGCCCGCCTTTTCAAAGGCTTTTTGCCAGTCGTTTACACCCTGGATGAGATAAGGAAGCCACTGCTTCGGCGTAGCCGGGTCGATGTAGTAAACAATCGGCTTCTTCGGCTCAACCAATTCGCCGCGCTTCATCTTCTCCGCGTCTGCGCTGTCTTTCGGTTCGAGACGCCAGCGTGTGATGAAGTTCTTTCGTTGTACTCGTTGTTGATCGTCTGAGAAGTAAGTGAAGTCGTCAGCAAAGTAACCTACGCGCGGGTCGAAGTAACGGCGTTGCATAGGCTTTTCAGGCAGCAGAACAAAAGAGATGTTCAGTCCAAGCGTAACGCGACCCGTCACCGAAGCGGCAATCGTCTTATTCAGTGCAGAAGTCCATGTCTTGAAGACACGTACCTCCGTATTGAGCGGGAACGTCTTAATACTCTCAATGTAGGAGCTTTCGCGCTGGAGCCCCTGCAGCCCCATCGCAGTCTTGGCATAAACAGGGAGTCCCAATGCCGGACTGTCGTCAAGGAAGAACGAAGTTACCTTAATCTTATTTCCCCCTTTCACCTTACCTTCAATCTTGAAGCTACCGATAATCGGGTCTTCATTGCTGATGCGTATCGCGCGGTTAATCTGATTCGTCGAATCAGCCGCATTGATAAGCAAACGCGAGCGCATGAGCATTTTACCATCCGGAGACTTTTCGAAGTACACCGTTTGTTGATTGATCTGCTCGCCACCAAACTTGCCCGTGTTGGCAGGCGTAGCGGCATAGCGCACGGTGACAAGCATTTCGCGCTTCAGTAAAGAGTCTGGCACGGTGAAGAACCAGTCATTCCCCGATTGGGTAACTGTCAGCAGGCCTTGGCGCACTACTTCAGGAGTCGTCTTAGCAGCCGCAGCGGGTTGCTCTTTGGCCTTTTTCTTTTTGCGAGCTTCCGCAGGCGTAGCCAGCGTAAGTGCCGCAAGAAGAAGGAGAGGAATACGAGTATTCATAATAGAGTGAATTTGATTTGTTTTCTAAATGAAAGGATAGACGTATTGGAAATACGTATCGGGAATGTAACGTGGGCAGTTAATGCCGAAGGAACGAAACTCACCACGATTGATCATCAAACGGCGAATTGCGTACGTTATTGAGGCAAGCCTTCTTTTTACATTCCTTTGAGCAATTTGAGGAAGACTTCGGGTCCTTGTTCCAGTCGCGAAAGCTCGTAAGGCTCCATGCGGAGCGAAAAAGTCCCCGGAAGGTTTGCGAGGTCAAAATACTGACGAATGATGCTTGCCAAATTATAAGAAAGCGTATCGCCTTTACGAATCAAGAGAATGGCATGATGTCGGAGTATTTCAGGATGAGCCTCGACCGTCTTCAACAACTGGAAGAGCACATAGTATGCCTGTGGCGTACCCGTCTTGAGTAAGTGTGGTGCGGCACTTTCCAATTCGCTGTGGCAGAATATGCGGATAAGCATTTCAACTTCAGCTGTTGTACGACTCACCCCCAAAAGACTTTCCAGAGTCTTCCGTACATCAATAGGCGAAGCTTGAGCTGCAAAGAGCGTGAGCACTTCGTCATTGAGTGGCAGTCGGTCTTCCTTATAAAGTTTCACAGCCGCTTTAAGGAAAGTACCTAAGTAGGCTCGGGGATGGGTGGGAACAATTGCCAGGAAAAAAGCCCAATAGCGCTCAGCTTCGAAGGTCGGGAGAACCCGTTCGGCCAAGAGATAGCCAGCCGTGCGTGATTCAGAAACCGAGAGCGATTGCAGCAACGACAGGAGAGCCTGCGGAGTTTCCTGACGGGCTTGTATCAGCAGTTTGTTAAGAAGAACGGGATTATGACGGTGAACAGTAATCATGAAGGCAAAGAAAATGGGAGACGGGAAGAGATGATAAACAACAGGAGGAACATAAAATGTAGAGTCGATTTAAATCGAAAAAACTCAACTTAAATCGACTCCGCAAGAACTTTATTCCGAGTGGGAGTAACTTAACTCTACTCCCCCGTAATAAGGGTTGCCATCATTTTATCTACGTTCCAACAACACCACGTTTTCTACGTGATGAGTTTGCGGGAACATATCTACAGGTTGAACTGCTACGACGCGGTAAGCACCGTCAAGCAGTTGCAAGTCGCGTGCTTGTGTAGCCGGATTACAGCTTACATAGACAATGCGACGCGGAGCAGCGAAAAGGATGGTGTCAATCACATCCGTGTGCATACCTGCACGAGGAGGGTCTGTGATGATGACATCCGGCGTACCGTGACGGTCGATAAATTCACGGTTTAAGATGTCCTTCATGTCACCAGCATAGAAGAGCGTATTAGCTAAGCCGTTAATTTCCGCGTTTACCTTCGCATCTTCAATTGCTTCGGGCACATATTCAATGCCGATGACCTGGCGTGCCTGATGAGCGACAAAGTTTGCAATTGTACCTGTGCCCGTATAAAGGTCATAGACAAGTTCATTGCCTGTAAGTCCGGCAAAGTTGCGGGCTACCTTATAGAGTTCGTAAGCTTGCTCCGTATTCGTTTGGTAGAAACTCTTCGGACCCACTTTAAAACGGAGATCCTCCATGGTTTCGTAGATAAAGTCCGTACCTGCATAAGTGTGAACTTCCAGGTCGCCAATTGTGTCGTTGCACTTCAAGTTGTTAACCCAGAGAAGCGAAGTCACTTCCGGGAAGGTCTCGTGTACATAGGCCAGAACCTCATTCGCTTGCTGTTGTTCTTCCTCGGTACGGATGCAGAACTGAATGAGCAACATGATTTCTTCGGTAGCCGAAGTACGAATCATCATGTTACGAAGCAAACCGTGCTGAGCGCGGAGGTCAAAGAATTCCAAACCATGTTCAAGCGCATAACTGCGGATGCCGTTACGCAAACGGTTGTTGATGTCGTCCATGAGGTAACAGGTATCGATGTCGAGAATCTTGTCGAACGCACCCGGGATGTGGAATCCCACGGCATCCATCACTTCAACCTTCTCACCCGAATTGATCACCTCTTGGGTCAGCCATTTCTTATTGGAGAAACCAAACTCCAACTTATTACGGTATTCGCGCGTCAAACGGCTGCCGAGAATGGGAGAGACCTCCGGCAATTCAATTTTACCAATGCGAGTCAGGTTGTCTACGATTTGCTGTTGCTTATAGCGAAGCTGTTCCTCGTACGGCAGACACTGCCACTTACAACCGCCGCACACGCCAAAGTGAGGGCAGAAGGGTTGGCTACGCTTGTCCGCGTATTGATGAAAGCGGATAACTTCCGCTTCAGCATAGCTATGCTTTTTACGACGTATCTGCAAGTCAACGACGTCACCGGGTACAGCATAAGGAACAAAGATGACTAAGTTGTCAACCTTGGCAATGGCTTTGCCTTCAGCGGCAACACCCGTTATGGTAATATTTTCAAGAATGGGAAGGGGTTTCTTTTTACGAGCCATATTGATATGGGGGATAAATGAAGGTATGTTATGGAGTTAAGTGCTTAGAAGTTGGAAGAAAGGAGAGTAGGGCGAACACCTACCGTTTTGGTGACAGAGAACGCTTTGTAGCCAATACCGTCTGCTATCGTTTACCGATGCGCAGCAGCAATTGAGGCATGGCGTATTGGTCAAGCTCAGCTTCAGGTACAGAGAGAAAGCCCTCGGGTAAAGGTAAATCGCGGTCGAAAGTCAAAAGATAACTACTGGCGTAGAGAATGCGATGACTCAATACATGTTTTACATGTTCGTGAAGCAGTTTCCAAGTACCGTTAGGAGGCATTTTGCGCACAAACGCGTGTTGTTGCACCGTTTCAAGCGTAGGGTCATGGTCAAATTCCAACAAAGGATATTCATACAGTCCTTGCCAAATGTCGCCCGCTTCGCGTCGGTGAAGCCACAGTCCGCTGGGTGTTTCGACCAAGAGGTAAACCAAGTAACGTGTGCTCACCTTCGTGCGGTGTGACTTAATAGGCAATTGGTTCACCTGACCCGAGGCGAGTGCAACACAGCTATCTGCCAACGGACAGTTTTCACAGCGAGGAGAAGATGGAACGCACTGCAGCGCACCGAAATCCATCAGTCCCTGATTGTAATCTGCCGTTTGTTGCGAGGGAAGGAGTTCGGCTGCCAGTGCCGCGAAGTATTTCTTTCCCTTTCCCGTATCGATGGGCGTATCAATGCCGAAGTAACGGCTCAGCACGCGATAAACGTTTCCGTCAACCACGGCACAAGGCAAGTCATAGGCAAATGAACAAATAGCTGCTGCCGTATAGTCGCCTACACCCTTCAGTGCGCGTACGCCAGGGTAGTCCGTAGGAAATCCTCCTTGTTCCACGATTTGTCGAGCCGCCGCGTGCAAGTTACGCGCCCTGCTATAGTAGCCCAAACCCTGCCAAAGCAAGAGTACCTGGTCTTCTGGAGCTTCAGCTAAAGCTTCCACCGTAGGAAAGGCATCGATAAAGCGGAGGTAGTAATCGTACCCTTGAGCCACCCTTGTTTGTTGCAAAATAATCTCCGATACCCATATGCGATAGGCATCGGAGATATTGCGCCATGGCAACTCCCGCCGATGAGAATCATACCATGTAAGAATCGTGTGAGCAAAGTGCTGCATAGTCAATGGTTAGTGGAACAATTTAATGCGTTGTTCCTCCGAGAGTTTGCATATCAGCAATTCCCCATTATTCTCAGCCACCACATAGCCGTCAAGGCCTTGAACGACCACGCGCTTTTTGCCACAAGTATGCACAATCGTGTTATAGGTGTCGAAGAAGTGGATGTTGTCACCGATACTTACGTTACCATAGTTGTCTTTGTCCAGATGTTCGCGCAGTGAGTTCCACGTGCCGAGGTCGCTCCAAGCAAAATTGGCGGGATACACAAAAATCTCTTCCGCTTTCTCCATAATGGCGTAGTCTACCGAGATATTCGTACATTTTGGGAACTCCTCGTCAATGTGTTCCTGTTCCTCCTTGGTGTCGTAGTAAGGCAAGAGCTTTTCGAAGATTTCCGAAATCTCGGGTTGGTAAACGCGGAATGCATTGATGACCGTGCTGACACTCCAGATGAAGATGCCCGAGTTCCAGAAGTAGTTAGGCTGCTTGATATACTCCTCTGCCACTTCCAACGTCGGTTTCTCCTTAAATTCATCCACCCGGAAGATGTTTTGCTTACGTGAGGACGAGAAAGTCATGTCCGCCTTGATGTAACCGTAACCTGTTTCGGGGCGATTAGGCTTCAGTCCCAGTGTCACGATAGCATCGGTTTCAGCTGCAAAGGAAAGCGACTCGTTGACCGCTTCCTGAAAAGCAATCGTGTCGGGTACGATATGGTCTGCAGGAGACACGACCACATTCGCTTTAGGGTTGCGTTTTTTAATCTTCCAGCTGACGTAACAGATGCAGGGAGCCGTATTGCGGCGGCAAGGTTCGCAGAGAATGTTCTCATGCGGTATTTCGGGAAGTTGTTCGTGCACCAGTTGTGCGTAGTTCTTGGAGGTGACGATCCATATATTCTCGCTGGGTACGATACCTTTGAATCGATCTATCGTAAGCTGTATGAGGGTGCGTCCGCAACCCAAAATGTCGAGAAATTGCTTTGGCAACTCTTCGCTGCTCACGGGCCAAAAGCGGCTACCAGCGCCTCCGGCGAGAATGACAAGGTGATTGTTCTTCATACGCTGTGGGTGTTATGTGAGGGTGAGAGGGGAATATCTAATCAAACAAGGATAAGGCGGTGGGCAGGGTCGTGTATCGTTCTTGAAAGGTTGCAGACACATCGGTTGATGAAGCACTTCAAGCCATCGGCCAGAGCCAGGGCGACAAAGCCGTAAGTTCCCTGGGACTCCTTACCGCAAAGTTGGTCGCGTTCTCATCACGTAGCCCGAACCCGGCTTATTCTTCTTGCAAGGATCCTTCGATGTATACGCGCGTAATGTTGTTTGAAGCATTCGAACGTATGGTAATGGACTTCTTAAACGGCCCCTTGAATTGTGACTTGCCGTTGAAAGCTACCTTTATCGCCGCCTTAGCACCCGGAGCGATGGGCTGTTCCGGATACTTAGGCACCGTGCAACCGCAAGAACCATAAGCCTGCTGTATAACCAAAGGCTTGTCCCCCGTATTGGTGAAAACGAACTCGCAGGTCTTAATCTCAGATTTCTTAAAGCTACCAAAGTTGTGGTTCGTTTTCTCAAACTTAATAACGGCTTGTGCCATAGCTGCGCTGCTTACCAGAGCAACGGCCATCAGAGTGAGTAATCGTTTCATATCGTATCGTATTGTTCGGAATACCTCGTAAGGGAATGTTCAGATACTGTCTGAAAAAGAGAAGAAAGGTATGTCCGATATGGAATGCAGGCAAAAGTACGAGATAATCTCTGAACATTAAAATTTTACCGAAATAAATGCGGGCATTCCATTCGAATGACTATTTTTGCACACATGACAAAGCCCGAAAGAATCATACTTGGCATCGACCCCGGCACAAACGTGCTGGGGTATGGTGTACTTAGGCAGGAAGGTCGCAAGGTGACCATGGAAGCCATGGGGGTAATCGACTTGCGCAAGTGTACCGATGTCTATCTCAAGTTAGGTCGCATTTATTCGCGGGTCATGGGTATCATCGATGCTTTTCATCCCGATGAGCTGGCCATCGAAGCCCCCTTCTTCGGCAAGAATGTTCAGAGTATGCTGAAGCTGGGTCGTGCACAGGGCGTAGTGATTGCGGCTGCTATCTCACGTGAGATTCCGATTCACGAATACGCTCCGCTCAAGATTAAGCAAGCCATTACAGGCAACGGGCAGGCCAGCAAGGAGCAGGTAGCCGCCATGATGCAACGCTTGCTTCGCATCGCTCCCGAAAGCATGTTACCTTATCTGGATGCGACCGATGCCCTCGCCGTAGCATACTGTCATTATCTGCAAGACGGAAAGCCTGAGCCAACGGCTGGGGTTGCCCATTCTTGGGAAGCTTTTGTCAAGCAAAATGCGAGTCGGGTTCGACGTTGAGGAACGAAGCAATGGTTCATCGCTATCGCTTTGCTTTCTATTCGGCAAGACCTCTTTCCTGCACGAAAATCTTCTGCGTGCAATCTACTTTTCTATATACAATATGGTTCGATCATGAAAAATTGGATACTTCTTCTGTTGCTTTGGGCTGGTAGCAGCCTCAATGGGAAAGCGCAAGACGTCTATAATATGGTATTGGAAAGTGCCACACGTATAGTCAACTCTCCCACAAGTGGCTACACACAGACTCAGATTGCACAGTTTAAACGCACGGCTTTGGTTTACATGAAGCAACAGGCTTTCAAGAAGTCATCAACCGTATCAGCTGACTTCCTCAACACACAAGCCTATTTCCTGTCAGAATACATTACGCTGTTTTTCGACGAAATATTGAAAAGTAAAAAGTTGGCACCCGAAAAGCGTAAAGAGCGCATTTTGCTTTTTATGGATGCTTCCGTTTCCAATCCGCTTTTCAATGACCCCGATCACGAAACCACCCTTTCCTTTATCAATGATGGGGGAGAAATCACTCCCTTCTCACTCGATACCGATTGGCAAAAGGCTTATGCGGCTGTAAAGGACAATCTCAAATAAGACTGA
>JABLTM010110270.1_pt1 | contig 21971 bp, 23 predicted proteins | sample 7160121 | NCBI WGS metagenome assembly JABLTM01 (sample SAMN14651224, study PRJNA627086) | human gut metagenome | isolation source: feces | host: Homo sapiens
CATGCAAATTTCTCGATTTACCGCCAGTAAACCTTCGAAATTTGCATTTGCATCTGACGAAAAATCCATTCGCCAGCCGACCACCTCATTTGTGCGGTGTTGCCCCAGAAACAGTGCCCGCAGACAATTCTGCCGCTGATGCAGGATTCGCACAATCATCCCCCGCACCGCCAGCATCCATCGGCGGCATCCCCCATTTGACATTTCCCGCAAAAGCAGTATAATAAAATAGAGATTCGCATCTATCGCGCCGAATCCCGCCATCAACACGCAAAAACGAGGGACATCATCATGCCAATCCGCATTCCGAACGACCTGCCCGCCGCCAGCGCGCTGCGGAGCGAAAACATATTCGTCATGACCGACACGCGCGCGAAAACGCAGGATATTCGCCCGCTGAAAATCCTCCTGCTGAACCTGATGCCCACCAAAATAGCCACCGAAACGCAGCTGGCGCGCCTGCTGGGCAACACGCCGATTCAGGTGGAATTGGAACTGCTGATGGTGAAGTCTCACGTTGCGAAAAACACGTCCGAGGAGCACATGCTCGCGTTCTACAAGACGTTCGATCAGGTGTGCGACAAGACGTATGACGGCATGGTCATCACCGGCGCGCCGGTGGAGCGGATGGCGTTTGAGGACGTGGAATACTGGGACGAACTGTGCGCCATCTTCGAGTGGACGAAAACGCACGTCACGTCCACGTTCCATATCTGCTGGGGCGCGCAGGCGGGGCTGTACTACCACTGGGGCGTGCCGAAGTACATGATGGAGAAGAAGCTGTCCGGTGTGTACCGTCACCGCGTCGTGCATAAAAACAGCATCCTCTTCCGCGGCTTTGATGATACGTTCATGGTGCCGCACAGCCGCTACACGACCGTTCGCCGGGAGGATATATTGGCGCATCCGGAGATGAAAATCCTCGCCGAAAGCGACGAAGCGGGCGTGTATGCCATTTCCACCCACGGCGGACGGCAGATTTTCATCACCGGTCACAGCGAATACGACGCGGACACGCTGGAGAAGGAGTACCTGCGCGACAAAGCAGCCGGGCTCCACCCCGATGTGCCCTGCAACTACTATCCCGATGACGACGACACCCGCGCGCCGATTTGCTCGTGGCGCTCGTCGGCAAACCTGCTGTACTGCAACTGGCTGAACTACTTCGTCTATCAGGCGACGCCGTACGATTTGAACCGCGTCGGCATTGTCGTCATGGATGATTTCAAGGAACAGCACGAATAAAGAACCGCCGCACCTCCAACCAAACGGAAGTGCGGCGGATTTTCTTTACCCTTCCTGCGCGCGAATCTTTTCCAGATAATCTTCGTAGCCGCAGTAGTAGTCGGCAATCGTGCCGTCGGGCTTGATTTCAATGATGCGGTCGGCGATGGTCGTGATGAACTGGTGGTCCTGCGACGTGAAAAGCACGTTGCCGGGGAAGTTGATCAGCGCGTTGTTGACCGCCGTGATGGATTCCAAATCGAGGTGGTTGGTGGGCTGGTCGAGCATGAGGAAGTTCGCGCCGGAGAGCATCATGCGGGAGAGCATGACGCGCACCTTCTCGCCGCCGGAAAGCACGCTGACGGGCTTGTACACGTCGTCGCCGGAGAAGAGCATCCGGCCGAGGAAGCCGCGCATGTACGTTTCCAGCTGTTCGGGCGAATACTGGGCGAACCACTGCATCATGTTGAGGTTGCAGCCGTCGAAATACTTGCTGTTGTCCTTGGGAAAGTAGTTGGTGGAGATGGTAACGCCCCACTTGAAGCTGCCGCTGTCGGGCTTGATTTCCTCCGCGAGGATGCGGAAGAGGGCGGTCTGCGCCTGTTCGTTCGAGCCGACAAGGGCGATTTTCTGCCCCTTGGTGACGATGAAGGACACATCCTTGAGCAGCTGCACGCCGTCCTGCGTGTAGTTGAGGTTCGACACTTGCAGGATGTCCTTGCCCGCCTCGCGTTCAGGCGTGAAGCACACCCACGGATAGCGGCGGGAGGAAGCGGGCATCTGCTCAATGGTCAGCTGGTCAAGCAGCTTGCGGCGGCTGGTCGCCTGTTTCGCCTTGGACTTGTTGGACGAGAAGCGCTGGATGAAGGCTTGCAGTTCCTTGATTTTATCCTCGCGGCGCTTCTTCTGGTCGTTCATCAGGCTCTGCATCATCTTGGAGGATTCATACCAGAAGTCGTAGTTGCCGACGTAGAGCTTGACCTGATTGAAGTCGATATCGACAATATGCGTGCAAATATTGTTCAGGAACCAGCGGTCATGGGACACGACGATCAGCGTGCCGGGGAAATTCATCAGGAAATCCTCCAGCCACGCGACGGAGCGGTTGTCAAGGTTGTTCGTCGGTTCGTCCAGCAGCAGGATGTCCGGATTGCCGAACAGCGCCTGCGCCAGCAGCACCTTGAACTTCTCGCCGCCCTTCAGGTCGCCCATGAGCATCGTGTGCATCTCGACGGGCAGCCCCAGACCGGTCAGCAGCGTCGCGGCGTCGGACTCGGCGTTCCAGCCGTCCATCTCCGCGAATTCGCCCTCCAGCTCGGCAGCGCGTTCGCCGTCCGCGTCAGAAAAATCAGGCTTCGCGTACAGCTCGTCCTTTTCCTTCATGATGTCGTACAGGCGCTGATTGCCCATGATTACCGTGTCCAGCACAGGATAGGCATCGTACTTGAACTGATCCTGCTTCAAGGTGGACAGGCGCTGCCCCACGGGAATCGTCACCGTGCCGGTCGTGGGCTCCAGCTCGCCGGACAAAATGCGCAGGAACGTTGATTTGCCCGCGCCGTTCGCGCCGATAACGCCATAGCAGTTGCCCGGCATGAATTTCAAATCCGCACCCGAAAACAGCTTCTGCCCCCCGAAGGTCAGGGAAACATTGCTTACCGTGATCATGGGTTTTCTCCTTACATTTCCGTGGTCGTTCCATTATATAAAGACGTACCTTCCTACTATACCATATTCATCCCGGAAATGGAAGGGGGTAGGCGAAAATTCCATGGGAGTTCATGCGTTCGAGGGCGGTTGGCGCGGCTATGTGGTCGCGCCCATCTGGCGCGACAATGTGCGAGGGGGAGGAGAGAGCAGCTTGGGGGCGCGTCTGCGGACGCGCAAAGTTACTGGCAGGGACGCTTCGCTGCCTGCGCCTTTGTTGACTTTTCTCTTTGGATTAGTCGCCCGTGGAACTGTTGGGGCGCTGCCCCAAGCCCCGCAAGGGACGCTGTCCCTTGACCCTGCAAGGGGGAATCCCCCCTTGACCCCTCCGCGCGATTGAGTTGGTTTCACTTTCATACTTTGCCCGCGTGTTTATCCTTTATTCCTCCGTTAGCGGCAGCTCAAACCAGAACGACGTTCCTTCGCCCTCCTTGCTGTCAACCCCAAACGGCACATTGTGCTTCTCCAAAATACTCCTGACAATCGACAAGCCCAGTCCGCTGCCGATAATCGCCCGCTTATGCGTCTCCTGCGTGCGGTAGTAGCGATTCCATATCAGCGGCAGTTCCTCCGGCGCAATGCCCTTGCCGCTGTCGTGAATCGTCAGGCGCACCATCTTGCCGATGACCTCCTGATGGATTTCGACCGTCTTGTTCTCGCCCGTGTACGTCAGCGCATTGCCGACTAAGTTGTACACCACCTGCGCAATCCGCTGTTCATCCGCGATTGCCTTCACCTGCGCTGCCGGATGGAACACCACCTGATAGCCGTTCTGCTGCACCATGCGGCTCACGCGGTCGGTAATCGCCTGCACAGACGCGGTAAACGGGTACGGCGCGGGATTGAGCGCCAGCGCACCCGTCTGGAGGCGGCTGAAATCCAGCAGCTCGTTGACCAAACTCGTCAGGCGCTGCGTCTCGTCGATGATTACCTGCATGTTCTCCGGCGTCGCCTCGCCGGGGATGTCGCGCATCATCTCGACGTAGCCGCCAATCATCGTCAGCGGCGTGCGCAGGTCGTGGCTGATGTTGGCAATCAGCTCGTGCTGCAGGTTCTCCACCTGACTTAACTCCTTCGCGGCGTATACCAGCGTGCCGTTCAGTTCCGCCATTTCGCGGTATTCGCAGCCATGCGGGGGAATTTCGTACTGCCCGCGCGAGAGGGAGTGCGCCGCTTCGCTTGTCTCGACGATGGAGCGCGTCACCTTGCGGGAAATCAGCATCGCCAGCAGCGTTGCGCCAAGGAGGACGATGATGGTGATGAACATCAGCTGCGTCCGCAATGTCGCGACGGTGCTGTCCAGCGGGGTGATGATGGAGTTGAGCAGCAGATACCCGCCTGTGCCGTCGGGCAGGGTGACACGGCGCGCGCACAGCAGGCTCTGCTTCTTGTCGTCCTCCATCTTCGGCACGTTGCCGCGGAATTGATGGCTGTTGTACTGGTCGCCGCCGAATGGGGCGATGTTGAACAGCTTGGTCAGCGTATTGCCGTTTTCGGGAATCATCGAGCACCAGAAGGACAAATCCCGCCTGCTCATGCGGTGGATGAGGCAGTAATGAATGTCATCCGACGACAAAAACACATGTTTGTCGCTGTCCAGCAGGAGGATGCAGACGTCATTCTGCTGCGCGAGCCTGTCTATCAGCGCGGACAGCTGCTCATTGCCGATGTTGCTCTCCACCGCGTCGGCGGCCTGGGTGATTTGCCGCGTTTTGTCCCAGCGGTAGAAGTCGTCCAGCCAGACAATCTGCATCAGCCACAGGAGCGCAAGGACGAACGCGACAAACGCCGCCAAGTAAGCGAAAACTCGGCGGCGAATGCGGGGATGCTTTTTTTCTTTCGGATTTTTTGGATTTTTGCGCATAGCGAAACACCTCGTTATCACCCAGTAGGGGAAGGAAAAAAGTCAGTCCTTCTCAAAGCGGTAGCCAACACCGCGCAGTGTGGTAATCTTGTCGGCATAGTCGCCCAAACTCTTGCGAAGCAGCTTGATGTGCGTGTCCAGCGTGCGGTCGTCGCCGAAGAAATCGTAGCCCCATACGTCGCTGATGAGCTTCTCGCGCGTCAGGGCAATGCCGCGGTTGCGCACCATGTAGAACAGCAGGTCGTACTCCTTGGGGGACAGATTCAGCTTTTCGCCCTTGATGGTCACTTGGCGCGCGGCGAAATCCACCACCATATCGCCGATGGTCACCTGCTCGCCGTCGGACGCGGCGGGCACATTGGCGGCGGTGCGCTTCAAAACGGCGGACACGCGCATCATCAGTTCACGCGGCGAAAAGGGCTTGACGACATAATCATCAATGCCCAGCTCGAAGCCGTGGATGCGGTCATACTCCTCGCCGCGCGCGGAAAGCATAATCACGGGAACTTGGGATTTGCGGCGGATTTCGCGGCAGGCGGAGAAGCCGTCGAGTTCAGGCATCATCACGTCCATGATGATGAGGTCGTAGTTCTTTTGCCGGCACTTTTCGATGGCTTCCATGCCGTTTGACGCTTCCTCGACGTTGTAGCCCTCGAAGGCGGCGTACTTGCGGATGAGGTCGCGGATGCGGGCTTCATCGTCAACGATTAAGAGTGTCATAGGTTAGCACCTCTTGCTCTGTTTTGATGTGCTGAATTGGGTTTCCTACGCCTTCATTATAGCCAAATCTGGGACAAAAAGCAACCGTTATGGGGCGGGAAGATGGATGTCAAGTGTTTTTCCTTTGCGCTGGATGGTGATGACGCAGGGCTGCTGCTGGGCGGAGAAGAAAGCGTCCAGCGCGGTGAGATCGGCAGGGGGCTGGCTGTTCAGGGTGAGCAGCGTGTCGCCCGCTTCGATGCCGGCACGGTCGGCGCGGCTCTGGTCGATGACCGCCAGCACATAGTAGCCCCCTGACTGCCCGTCAAGCAGAATCAGCCCGGCGGACGCACTGCCCGTCAGCGGAACGGTTTCATCCGCCGAAGGACGAAACGCCACAAGCACCGCCAGCGCGCAGAGCAGAATGCACAGGCTGATAATGTGCTTCCGCTGCATCCGCATCCCCCCTTTTCTGTCTTTTCAGCGTTTATTCTACATCCCGCGCGTGATGGGCAGGTGAAAGTCCCTTGATTCCTGCCTGAATTTGCGGTATACTGAATCAGATTCCTTGCCGAAAGGAGATTCCCCCCTATGCCGTCCAAAGACTTCACCGCGCGCCGGAACCCCGCCATTGCGGGCTGCACCGCCACCGGCGTGCTGAAAATCCTCGCGCTCGTGTTCATGTTCATTGACCACGCGGGCAAAATGCTCTTCCCGCAGATTGCTGAAATGCGGATGCTGGGGCGCATTGCCTTTCCGCTGTACTGCTGGTGCATGGTCGTGGGCATCAGCTACACGCGCTCCGTGCCGAAATATCTGGGGCGGCTAATGCTGATTGGGCTGGTGTCGCAGCCGATTTACATGGTCGCGCTCAATCACAGCTGGAATCAGCCGAACATTTTCCTGACGCTGCTCGTCGCGCTGTGCGGCGTGTGGGGCTTGAAGGCGAAAAAGCTGCTCAGCCACATTTGGGCGCCGATTCTGGCGCTCTTCGCGGCGCAGCTGCTGGGGTGCGACTACGGCTGGCGCGGCGTGATGCTGGTGATGCTGCTCTACGGCGTGCGCGGCAGCCGGGCGGGCATTGCGTGTGTGATGATTGCGTTCTGCCTGTACTGGGGCGGCAGCAGCGTCGGCGTAACCCACCTGTTCGGGCAGGATGTCACGCCGCTGACCTCCTCCGCCATCGGCGCGGTGATTTCGCCGTGGCTGCGGCTGCAAACGATGGCAATTTGGGCGCTGCCGCTGATGCTGCTGCCCATCAGCCAGCAGGTGAAAATGCCGCGCTGGGTCGGCTATGCCCTCTATCCGCTGCATCTGGTGGTGCTGATTGCGCTGGAAGCGGCGCTTGCCCAGCCCATTCACACGGAGAACCTCATCAACGCTTGGAATGCGTTTGTATCCTTATTTTGACGAGGTGACGTATGGACGCTTCTCCCATCACCCCCGACCTTGACGAAGCCCTGCGCTATGCGGGCGTGCGCGCGGACGAAAGCGGCGACATGCACCGGAAAATGGCGGAAATTGCCGCGCAGTGCATGAAAACCGTCACGCCGCGCTGCACCTACCGCGTGTCCGAAATCGCGTGGGAAAACGGGATGCCGTCGCTCTTTAGCGGGCAGCTTGTTTTGCCCGGCAGAACCGCCGCGGTTATGCTGCGCTCGTGTTCCCACGCGGCGCTGCTCGTGTGCACCCTCGGCACGACGTTCGATGCGCTGGCACGGCAGGTACAGGCGCGGGATTTTGCGGATGCGCTGCTGCTGGACGGCTTCGGCGGCGCGTATGTCGAAGCGGGCTGCAACGCGGCGGAGCGCGAAATTGCCGCGAAACTGCCCGGAAAGTACCTCACCGACCGCTTCAGCCCCGGCTATGGCGATTTGCCGCTGGACGTGCAAAGCCCGCTGCTGGCGCTGACTGACGCGACCCGGCGGCTGGGCGTCACCCTCAGTGAATCGAACCTGATGAACCCGCTCAAGAGCGTCACCGCCGTGATTGGGCTGTCGGATACCCCGCAGCAGGCGCGGATTCGCGGCTGTGACTTTTGCGCGATGCGGACGCGCTGCAATTTGCGAAAGGCAGGAAAAACCTGTGGAACATAAGCTGACTTTTCTGGATGGCGCAATGGGCACGATGCTCCAGTGCCACGGGCTAAAGCTCGGTGAAATTCCTGAGCTGCTTGCTATCACCAACCCGGATTTGCTGACGAATATCCACCGGCAATATATCGAAGCGGGCACGGAAATCGTCTATGCGAACACGTTTGGGGCGAATCGGCGGAAGATGGCGAAAACGCCATACACGGTGGCGGATGTGGTGTCTGCCGCCATTGCAGCGGCGAAAAAGGCGTGCATCGGCACATCCGCCCGCGTCGCGCTGGATATTGGGCCCTTGGGCGAACTGCTCGAACCGATGGGCACGCTGCCGTTCGAGACGGCGGTGGACATGTTCGCGGAGATTGTGGACGCAGGCGTGAACGCGGGCGCTGACCTTATCTGCATCGAGACGATGACCGACCTGTACGAGGCAAAAGCCGCCCTGCTTGCCGCAAAGGAGCATTCGACGCTGCCCGTGTGGGTGACGATGAGCTTCGACGCGACCGGGCGCACCTTCACCGGCTGCACAATTCCGTCCATGGCGCGGACGCTGGAAGGCTTGGGCGCGGACGCGATTGGGCTGAACTGCTCGCAGGGGCCGAAGCAGCTGCTGCCGCTGTTTCAGGAGCTTTGCCGCGTGACGACCCTGCCCGTGATTGCCAAACCGAACGCGGGTCTGCCCGACCCGGTTGATGGGCATTATGACCTGCCGCCGGAGGAGTTCGCCCGCACGATGGTGGATGTGGTGGGCGCGGGCGTGAGCATCGTCGGCGGCTGCTGCGGCACGAACCCCGACTACATCTGCGCGCTGCACGATGCTGTGCACACCATGACGCCCGGCGCGCGCGACATTCATCACGGCAGCTTCCTCTGCACGCCGACGATGCCGCTGGAAATCTCCGGCGTGCGCGTCATTGGCGAGCGCATCAATCCGACGGGCAAAAAGCGCTTCCAGCAGGCCTTATTGGCGGGCGATTTGGATTACATCGTCGATGTCGCCATTGCGCAGGTGGACGCGGGCGCGCAGATCCTGGATGTCAACGTCGGCTATCCGGGCGTGGATGAAGTCGCCATGCTCCCGCGCGTGGTCAAGAAATTGCAGGAAGCGGTGGATGTGCCGCTTCAGCTGGATTCCACCAACGCCGCCGCACTGGAAGCCGCCCTGCGCGTCTATAACGGCAAAGCGGCGGTCAACTCCGTCAACGGCGAAGAGAAAGTGCTGCAAACGCTGCTGCCGGTGGTGAAAAAATACGGCGCGGCGGTCGTCGGTCTGGCGCTGGATGAAAAGGGTCTGCCGAAGACGGCGGCGGAGCGCGTCGAAATTGCGAAGCGCATTGTGGATGCGGCGGAACGCTTCGGCATCCCCCGCGAGGACGTGTTCATCGATTGCCTGACGCTGACCGTTTCCGCCCAGCAGGATCAGGCGGAGGAGACGCTCGCCGCCGTCCGCACGGTGCACCGCGACATGGGGCTGCAAACCGTCCTTGGCGTGTCGAACATTTCCTTCGGGCTGCCGAACCGCCTGCTGATGACGCAGACATTCCTGATTCGCGCGATGAACGAGGGCTTGACGCTGCCTATCATCAACCCGAATCAGAAGGAAATCATGGACGCGGTCGCGGCGTTCCGCGTGCTCAGCGGCGAGGACGAGGCGTGCGCGGCGTATGTCGAGCGCTTTGGCTCGGAAGCCGCGCTTGCCGCTGAAAAGCAGCGCGCCGCCGCTGTTTCGTCTGCCCCGACCGCGAAAGCAGCTGCCGCCGTCACCAACCTCGATGACGCGATTATCCGCGGCCTCAAGGCAGACGCGGCGCGCTTGGCGAAGGAAGCGCTGGCGACCGAAAACGAATTGTCGCTGGTTGAAAAGCACCTGATTCCCGCCTTGGACAAGGTCGGCACGGACTACGAGCGCGGCGTGGCGTTCCTGCCGCAGCTGCTGGGCGCGGCACAGGCGGCGCAGGCGGTGTTCTCCGTCATCCGCGACAGCTTGGCGGCGAAGGGCGGCGAACCCGTCAAGAAGGGGCGCATCGTGATTGCGACGGTCAAGGGCGATATCCACGACATTGGCAAGAACATCGTCCGCACGGTGCTGGAAAACTACGGCTACGACGTGCTGGATTTAGGGCGCGACGTGCCGCCGGAAACGGTGGTGGACGCGGTGGTGAAGGAAAATATCCGCCTTGTTGGTCTGTCCGCGCTGATGACGACGACCCTGCCGAGCATGGAGGAAACCGTGCGCCAGCTGCACACGCTGCCGAATCCGCCGAGCATCATGGTGGGCGGCGCGGTGGTGACGCCGGAGTACGCGCAGAAGATGGGCGCGTTTTACGCCAAGGACGCGCGCGCATCGGTGGAAATCGCGAAAAAAGTATTGGGGTAAAGGAGGATTTCGCCCATGCGTACCCTGCTGATGGCGGATATTCACGGCAATTTCGCCGCGCTTCGGGCGATTCTTTCGACCCCGGAGGCGCAGTCCTGCGGGCGCGTCATTTCCCTTGGCGATCAGGTGAATTTCGGCCCGGAAAGCCGCAAAGTCGTCGAAACCCTGCGTTTACTCGGCGCGACGATGCTCATGGGCAATCACGAGGAGCGGCTGCTGCATCCGGATGATTTTGCCGGCTACAACTGGGCGATGCTGCGTGTGACGGCAGGGCAATTGTCAGGCATTTCACTGGCTGATTTGCCGGTGGATGTCCGCATTGGTTCGGCACTGCTGACGCACGGCACGCCCGGCGACCCGTACCATTTGGTTTATCCGCCGGATTTGCCGGAGGTGCTGAAGGCGCTGCCGGAAGACGTGTCGCTGCTGATTTCGGGGCATAATCACCTCTGCTGGGATGTCACTTCCGGGCATCGGCGAGCGTTCAATCCGGGCAGCGCCGGGCTGAATGAGACGGGCACGGGCGCGCGGGCGATGTTCGCTATCTGGGATGGCGATGACCTCACGCCGTGCAGTGCGCCCTACGACGTAACGGAAAACGCCCGCGCGTACCTCTCCGGCGGATTCGCGCGGGAAGCGCCGGAAATGAGCCGGATGTGCCTGCAAGAGATGGAAACGGGGCAGTATCAAGGCGTTTTGCGGCTGATTCGGCACGTCAGCCAAGTGGCGAAGGGTATGGGGCTGACGCTTGCCGACCGCGAAGCATGGCTGGCGGCGGATGCGACCGCCCCGTGGCGCGAACCCATTTCCACCGCGGATTTCTGGGCGCGAAAGGAGAAAGAAGCATGAGCGATACCATCACAGCCATCGCGACCGCGCCGGGACAGGGCGGCATTGCGATTGTCCGCGTGTCGGGCAACATGGCGGAGGACATTTTGCGCCGCATCTTCCGTCCGGTCGGCGGGAAGCATCCGCTGCCGACGCATCTGCTAACCTACGGGTATATTGTGGAGGATACGGAGCGCATTGACGAGTGCATGGCGGTCATCATGCGCGCGCCCAAATCGTACACACGCGAGGATGTGGTGGAGTTCCAGCTGCACGGCGGCGGCTGCGTTGCGCAGAAGGTGCTTGCGCTGTGCCTGTCCTCCGGCGCACGTTTGGCACAGCCGGGCGAATTTACCCGCCGGGCGTTTTTAAGCGGGCGAATTGACTTAAGCCAAGCCGAAGCCGTGATGGATTTAATCGCCGCGCAGGGCGAACAGAGCCGCAAAGCCGCCATGCGCCAGCTGACCGGGGGCGCGTCGTCGTTCATCCGCAAGGCGGCGGACGAATTGTACGCCATTCAGGCGGGCGTGGCGGCGTGCATCGACTATCCGGAGGAAATCAGCGAAGAGGAAGCCGCGAGCGACCTTGCGCCGCGCATTGCGCATCTGGCGAAAACGCTGGCGGACGCCTGCGACGAGCGCGCTGCGCGGTTGCTGCAATCAGGGCTTCGCGTGGCGCTGTGCGGGCAGCCGAATGTGGGCAAATCGAGCCTGCTCAACGCGCTTCTGGGCGAGGAAAAGGCGATTGTGACCGCGATTCCCGGCACGACGCGCGATTTGGTGGAGGGCACGCTGATGCTCTCCGGCAGCGTCATCCACCTGACGGACACCGCCGGCCTGCACGACACGGACGACCCGGTGGAACGCATTGGCGTTGACCGCGCGCGCCGCGCCCTGGCGGATGCGGACGTGGTGCTGCTGGTGCTGGACATGAGCCGTCCGCTGACGAATGAGGATGAATCGCTCCTGCGCGCGCTGCACGGGCGGACGGGCTGCATCGTGCTGAACAAGAGCGACCTGCCGCCGGTGCTGACGGACAGCGACCTGCAAGACGCGGCGGACGGCAAGCCGATCCTGACCGTCTCCGCGAGTGTTCCGGACAGTTTGCAGCCGCTGAAAAGCTACCTTGCGTCGCAAGCCGCTGTCAGCGACCAGCTCACCCTGACCCAGCCGCGCCACATCGCAGCCGCGCGCCGGGCGGTTGCCGCATTGCATCAGGCGGAAGACACGCTTCGCAGCTATTCGGTGGACTTGGCGGGCGTGGACTTGCAGCAGGCGCAGATGGCGCTGGCGGAAATCACGGGCGATGAGGTAGAGGAAAAGCTGCTCGATGAGGTGTTCGGCAGGTTCTGCGTGGGAAAATGAGCCAAAATAGGCTCTTTACGGAATCTTGGGGAAGAGCAGCTTGGGGGCGCATCTGCGGACGCGCAAAGTTACTGGCAGGGACGCTTCGCTGCCTGCACCTTTGTTGAGTGCGTTTGCGATGCTGGTCGCCCGCGGAACAGTTGGGGCGTTGCCCCAAACCCCACAAGGGACGCTGTCCCTTGACCCTGCAAGGGGGAATTTCCCCCTTGACCCCTCCGCGCGATTGAGTTGGTCGCGCTTTCATGCTCCTTCCGCGTGCAGCTTTTGGTGCTTCGCCTAAGCCCTTGTTTGCCCCCCAAACTTTCCGTAAAGAACCAAAAATAAGGCAGGTACATCGCGCAAATGGGTGTACCTGCCTTTTCATTTACTTCCGCTCAATCACCGTCTGGCTGTCGCTGACGCCCGGGGTCGTCGGGTCAATCACAACGCCCAGGGTGCTCAGCAGGGACAGCAGCGCCGCGCCCAGCTGCATCACCTGCTCCTGCGCCACCGTCGTCTCAATGCCGAACAAGTCCAGCAGGTTGAACACGAACGTGCAGACGACCGCCAGCAGCGTCGTCAGCCAAACCTTGTTGCGGAAACGAAGCGACCAGTTGATTTTCATGCAATCATCCTTTCTGTGCAAATCTTTTTCTTCACGCTGGAAGAAAAATGGGAGGAAAAGCGTTTTGTTTACGTCGAAGTGGGGCTGAATCTTCCCGGCAGCGTTGATGCAGAAATGACCATCGGGGGTGCTTGGGTGGAAGGACGTTCCACCCTTTTTCTTATGCTGCCATCCGCCCGCGAATCTCCTGCAAGCCATGCTCCGCCTCGTCCATGCGCCCCTCCAGCCGGTAGGTGCGCTCAATCAGGTTGTTGTGCTGGGCGACGCGCTTTTCCAGCTGCGCCAAGCGGTACTGCGTCAGCCGGGAGGATGCCAGCACGCCCGCGCATGACCCCGCCAGCGTGCAGAAACCCGAAATCAGCGCCACAAGCAGCGATTCGCTCATGCGCCGCCTCCTTCCAGCGCCGCCCACGTCTGTTTGCCGACGATGCCGTCCACCTGTAAGCCCCGCTCGGACTGGAAGCCCTTCACGCTGCACCGCGTCATCGTGCCGAAAATGCCGTCTACGGCAAGTTCGTAGCCTGCGCGGTTCAGCAGTGTTTGCAGCAGGCGGACGGAATCGCCCCTGCTGCCCGTGCGGAGGGTCGGGCGGGACGCGCTGACGGCGGGCGCTGCGGAACTGCCGGCTTCGGCGACATCCTTCAGCCAGCCCCAATAGCGCCATTTGCCGATTTTACTGTCCGCCTTGACTGCCATACCTTCGGTGGAGGCGTGGACGATGCGCAGCGGCGACACGCTCGTGACCAGCCCGATGTGGCAGAAGTCGCCCAGTCCGTCTGAAAAGCGCGCGGGTGTTACGGGCTTCCACTTGAACACCGCCATGCCGGGGCGGAGGCCGGCGGCGGATGCAATTGTACCCGAACGGGCGAGGTACTTGCGGAAAATGGTGTTGCTGCCGTGGTAGATGGATGCGCCCTGACGGCGGAACGCGCGGACGAACATGCCGGAACAGTCGATGCCGTGCGCGTCGTTCGTGCCGGGGGATGCATAGGGGAAGCCGATGCAGGCTTCAAAATCGCTGATGAACTGCTCAAGGTTGAGCAAAAAATCACCTCCAATGATAATGAGCAATGGAATACTGTGCGTAACCTGTGGATAAACACGCGGAAGCAGTATGCAGATGCGACCAACTGAATCGCGCGAAAGGGAGTCCAGAGGGTCGAAGACCCTTTGGCGGGGTTGAGGGGCAGCGCCCCTCACGTTCCCATCTTCTCGATGACCTTTAGCGTGATGACGGAGGTCACGAAGCCGCCGGGGTTTGTGGGCATCATCAGCAGGGAGTGCTGACCGGAATCAACCGCGCCGGTAGACGTGCGGCGGAGGTAGGGGAGCGCATCGAGCGACTGCGTTTTGCCCCACACGCTGTACGGAATTTCCGTGCCGTCCACCAGGATGGTTTGGATGTATACGCCGTTGTCCGCCGTCATCCGCATCACGCAGGACAGCACCGACGGGTACTCATCCAGCGTGAAGGGGTGCGAAATCGGGGCGGTGTAGGTGCCGGTCGCGCGATTGCGGAAGGTCAATTCCGTCAGCTTGCCGCCGATGAGCTTGCTTGCGTTCACCTCGCGCAGCAAATCGGCGATTTCGTCGGACAGCGCGGGCTGACGGTTTGCCAGCGTCAGCGTCACCCGACCGGGCTGCCCGAACACGTCCGGAATGTGCATGGCGACAATGCGCTCCACCAGCACCGTATTTTCCTCCGGCAGCGCCAGCCGGAAACGCTGCCCCAGCCGGAACGTATCCAGCGCTTCGCCCGTGATGCGTGAGAGGTCAATGCCCTGCAGCTGCACCGTCGCGGTTGGCTGACTGTGCCGCTCCAAGTAGCGCTCCGCCACGCGCTTGAGCGTATCCGCATCCATGATTTGGTCGCTGGTGAACGTCCGCGCGGCAATGCCCCACGTTTTCGTGTCCGGCGCGTCGATGTATTCGCGCCCCAGCAGCGGGGTCAACGTTACGCGGTCAAGCCCCTGCCCGCAGCCATAGGGGAACACGCGCGTGCAGAGCCGGCTCGCGTCGCGTGTGACGCGCACGGTGCTGATGTTGCGCGTCAGCCGCCCTTCGCACGAAATTTCCTCCGGCAGCTTGCGTAAATGCAGCTTCCACGGCAGCTTCGTCTGGTCGAACGCCCAGCAGAGGTTCGCGGGCAGCATGTCCAGCAAGCTCGTCAGCGCGGCGTAAATTGACTGCGTCTGCCCAATCGCGGAAATCACCAACCCCTCGTCCGCCTCGATGTCGCCCACCCGCCAGCGGATGCGCGTTTGGTAGCTCAGGATGCGCTTGAGGATGGTTTGCACGTTTTCCGCGTACGTCAGCGCGGGCAGCATGTCGTCCGCCAGCGTTGCCATCCCGTGCTCCAGCTGCACCACGCGCCGCAAGCCCGGCTCTTCGCTGATGCTGGAAACGCGGTAAATTTCGTCATCCCCGAAGCCGTCACAAAGGCGCACGAAGTCCCGCACGCAGACGGGCGCATCCTCCGGCGGCAGCACCATTTCCGCCATCGACAGCGGCTGAAGCGAACGGTCAACCGTCAGGCGAATTGGGTGCAAATCCGCGCGCGGCTTCATTTTGTCGTCCAGCAGACACGGCAGATTCATCAGCAATACCTCCCTTTGCACCGCCCGGACACAAACGCCGCAGCGCTGGCTTCCACGCGGATTTCGTTCAGCACACCCGGCCGCAGCAGCAAATCATCCGCGCTTTCGGGCGTGCGATAGGGCAGAATGGACACTGTGCTGTCATCCGATACCATTTCCGCCGCGAAAACGCCCGCGTCGTGGTGAATCCGAATTGCCGCGCCGGGGGCAATCGTCAGCCCCTGAAAGCTGATTTTCCCCGCGGCGGATATGGTCAGCGTCGTGATGGCAGCGTCGCCAATGTTGCGAATCAGCAGGTTCAGCGGCGTTTCGGGCGCGTCGCCGGGGACGGCAAGGAGCTTAGACGGCGCATCGGACGTGTTCGGCATCAGGAAACTTGTCTCCGCCGCGTCCTCCCAGTAGGGGCAGGAGAAGGCGGTGAAAACAAGCGAGAGCGTCTCCAGCCAGTTGAGCGTGCTCATGGTCGGATACTGTGTGCAGACGACGCGCAGCACCCGCTTGCCGTCCTCGTGCAGCGTCAGCACGCCGCCCGCTTCCGCCCATGCCGCCACAAGGTGCAGCAGCTGATGCCGCGCGGCGATGTCGTATTCCTCAATCAGAAAGCGGACACGCAGGGACAGCTGTTCCCGCTGGCGGCGCAGCAGGTGCAGCCCGCCGCCGATGCGGCTCGCCGTCACCGTCCGCACGGCGGGCGCAAGCTCCTCCACATCCAGCAGGTGAATCCGTGCGTCAAGGTCGTGCAGGGTCGTGCCGTTCAGGGCACAGTAAAGCCGGTCAGCCAAGGGAAATGCACCTCCTTTCTCATGTGTACCTCCGCTGATTTACCTGCCGCGCGATAATGGCGGAGATAATTGGTGCGAGCGCTTCAGCCAGCGCGTCGTAGTCAATGGCGGGCGTTTCGGTGGATTCGGGATTTTGCGGGGCGTCGGCAAGTACGTCAGGCTGCGTCATGCGTCTCCTCCTTCCACCAGTACAAGCGCGCGGGCAGATTTACGTCGCCCGGACGGTCATTCTGCGCCAGAAATGTGAAGGGCAGCTTGCCCGCGCCATCAGGCACACTCGTCAGCGACGCGCCGGAAATGCAAAGCGGGTTGCGCAGTTCAATCAGCAGCAGCCCCCGGCTTGTCGTACCAATCCAGCATAGGCGGGAAAGCGGCTTGCGCGCCTGCTTCAGCGTGAGGGTCGTTACGCGCTCGGTCATTTCCGTGCCCGACGGCAGCAGGCGTGCCAGATTTTCGGGCGTTACGTCCAGCATTGTGCCGCTGAGGGTAACGCGCCAGTCAATCAGGCGGATGCTCCCGGCAAACGGCAGCCGGTGCGAACCGCTCTCCGGGTCGAATTCGCGCGGCACAGCGCGGAAGATGCCGCCGCCGCACGTCGTGCCGATGCGCTTCGTATCATCCGCGACGGCCTCCGCCATGCAGTCCAGCGGGTCGCGGCTGGAAAGCGCCTTGTCAAGGTCGAAGCCGCAGAGCAGCATCCCTTCGCCCAACTGCAAGTACTCAGCGGACGCGGGATGATGGGAAATCAGCAAAGAAATTCCTCCTTTCGCATGGAATAGCATTGATTCGGGTAGTGGGTGAACGCCATCGTCATCCGCAGGACGGTGACGCCGCCCTTTTCATGCCCGATGGCGCATTTGGGGGATTGCAGCAGCGCCAAGCCGCCGCCGTAGTGCACCAAACTGCCGGAAAAGCGCATCACCCGCGCCGCCTTCTCGGCGATTCGCGTGTGGCTGTCCCCGCCGCGCTCATAGCAGCAGAGGGTGATTTCGCCCGTGCCGCCGAACGCTGCGGGGATTTTGGCGGATACCACCGCGTATGGATACGGCGCGTCCAGCGGAACAGTTCCTTCATAATATACATCGCCCAGCAGGGCGGAAAAGCGGCTGACCAGCGCGCGAAGCAGCGTCATGCGTCCGCCTCCATTCTCTCCAAGCGCACCTCGGCGTAGGGGAAACCCGCGCCCAGCGGCGTTCGCCTGTCCTCCGGGCGAGAGCAGACGCGGTAGTGCGTGCCGTCCTTTTCGCGGCGGATGATGTCGTCCAATTTCAGCGGCGTTTCCGGCGGGCAAAGCAGATACGGTGTCACGCGGATGAAAGGTTTTCCGCCGCGCTCGCCCTCTTCGCCCAGCGCATCCGCCAAGGCGGCGCGGAAGGGCAGCTCGGTCACATCCTGCTGGAGCTGCCCGCCGCAGGGGTCGGGGCAGGAAGTGGATTTCAGCAGCGTAAACGGCTCGAAGTAGTCCGTCAGCATCAGCCCTTCACCTCCGGAAACATCCGCAAATACGGGCGCAGGCGGCGCTCAAAGACCTTCTCCCATGCACTCGAACTCTGGCTGCGGCTGTACGAGCCGAATTTCTCCGTCAGCAGCGTTTCGTCCGGGTGCTTGTCTGCCCAGTCGCGAATGTCGCGGCACAGGCGCAGGAAATCCGCCGTCGGGGACAGGAGATGGAGCAGTCCGCGCCAGCTCCCATCCGCCGCATCCAGCAGTTTCCCGTTTTCGTCCAGCTGGTGGACGCCATCGAGCGAGCCGGAGCCCTCGATGGCGACCCACGCGCCGGGCGCAAGAGGCGGGTCAAGGTCAATGATGCCGTCCGCAACGGTGAACGTGCCGGTCAAAGTTGACGCAATGAAGTAGTTGCGCATCTGCCGCATCACGTCCTGTACGGTAACGGTCATCAAGGGAATCCTCCTTTCGTTAAGCAGCAATAAAAATCAATTATGGGAGTGTGCACCCGAAGGGGTCAAGGGGGCGATCGCAGACTTCGTCTGTTTTCATGCCCCCTTGTCGCCTCCGCAGAGGCGAAATCCCCTGCTTACGCCGCCGTAATGGTATGGATATACACGCCATCCGGCTGCACGACCTTGCAGCCGCACAGGTTCAAGCCCTTCACGCCGTCGCAGAAGCCCTTTTCCGGGCGGTACGCGTCCGTGCGGGCAATCTGGTTGGCGAACGTGACCGCATCGGGAATCATGGCGATGATTTCGTTCGTCAAATCAGCACTGACGTAAATGTCAAAGCCTGCCGCGCGCCCGATTGCGCCCTCCGCCAGCCGTGCTTCCGCCGCCGCGGAGCCGTTGACGAACCGCTCGTCCATCAGCAGCTGACCTTCAATCGCAATCGGCACAATCAGCTTGCGCTCAAAGCGCGGGACGTGCTTGAGGTCAAGCGCGTTCTTGATGCTGATGAGCAGCCCGTACAGTCCGCCCTTGTCCGCCGTCGGAATCGCGCCGGACACTTTCGTGCCCGCGCCCTTGCGGATGGTAGCGAGGATGTACTTCTCGGCATCCTCCGCCAGCTGATAGGCGGCGTTGCGCATCGCGCCGTCCATCAGGTCAACGCGCGCCTGTGCCGCGTCCACGTCGCCGATGAGGAAGTTGTAGTACGCGCCGTGGTCGATGGTCAGCACAATGTCCGTGCCGCTGAGGGCTTCCGGCTCGGCGAGGTCCTTCGTCGGGTCGTAGGGGCGGACGGTAATGTCCGACAGGTTGGAGATGTGAACGGTGTCGCCCCACTGGCTGATTTCGCCCTCATAATTGCGGGAGCAGAGCGAGCCGAACACCAGCGCCTTGTGGAAGTTCTCCTGAAGGCGCGCAGACCAAACCTTGGGGATGAAGCTGGAAATAGCCATATGGTATTAATCTCCTTTCGATAGTACGGAGCAGACACTGCTCCAGTTTCGGTTGATGTCCTCCTGCGACATGCGGCGCACATCCTCCTTTGTCAGCGGCGGCGCGGCGGTCACAGGCGGGGAAACAACGTCGGTCGGCAGGCGCGTCGGCTGCGCGAAGAACGCGCCGTACTGCGCCTTGAGAGGGGTAAGCAGCGCGTCCGGGTCGGTGATTTCGTCGCCGTCAAACGCGCTTTCGTCGGGGTGGAGGGCAAGCAGCAGCAGATCCAGCGCGTGAGGGTTTGCCCCGGCGCTTTGCAGGGCAGCGCGAAGATTCGCATGGCGCGCCTGCTGGTGCTTTTCCGTCTCCACCTGCTGACGATAGGAATCGAACTGCCCGCCCAGCGCCGACAGTTCCTCGCGGGCGCTGTCACGGGCTTGGCACGCCTCGTCGCGCGCCTGTGTCATTTCGGCAAGCGCCGCCCGGATGCTTTCGAGCTGCGCCGCCTCGCCGCGTGCGGCATCGCGCTCCTGCCGAAGCGCGTCGATGGATTCCGCGTGAGCGGCAATGATGCGTTCCGCCGCATCAGGCGAAATCTGCAATTCCTTCAGCAGACTGCGGGTCAGGGACATGGAAGTACCTCCTTGATGATGGCAATGTGTGGGATTGGGAATCGTCCGCGTTCCTAATTATCTATGGAAGAAATTAAGTAGAAGAAAGTCATTCGTGTTTCTTCTGTTCCGGGAAAATTCAAGCAGCATATAGGAATGAATCCGAAGGTTTCCCAAGCAGGCAAGCGGAAAGCCGCATGGGAGTGTCCGCACCGAAGGTTTCCAAAGGGCGATCGGAAAGCCCTTTGGTCGCCTCCGCAGAGGCGAAATTTCTGCTTGCGGGAAAGACCAGCTATGATTGGAAGTCAGGCAGCGTGGTCGCGCCCATTTGGCGCGACACTGCATAGATGTTGGGTAGAGCAGCTTGGGGGGCGCTCCTGCGGGAGCGCAAAGTTACTGGCAGGGACGCTTCGCTGCCTGCACCTTTGTTGAGCGCTTCCTTGGAATTGGTCGCCCGCGAAACGGTTGGGGCGTTGCCCCAAACCCCAGCAGGGACGCTGTCCCTGCACCCTGCAAGGGGCATTGCCCCTTGACCCGTTTTTTGTGCCCCGGCTTGAGCGCGTTTCAGCGGCGCTATGGGATAGCGGCGTTAAACCGGGTTCCCCGCGCCCTTCACCAATCCCCCAATCTCCTCATCCGCGATATACGGATTCAAGCGCAGCGCCGTCCGCTGGTCAATATCCTGCCGCATGTTCTGAATATCCGCCACCAGCTCACTCTCATTGGCAATCGCCTGCCGCTTGAAGTGAATCTCCTCCGTCTCCAAGTGCAGCAGCGTCAGCAGCTCCTGCATAAAGTGCCGCACCTGCCACTCGTACCTGTCCGCCTTCAAATTCAAGTTCGCCATCGCCGCGCGAATCGCCACATTCGTCAAGCTCCCGCCCGTCAGCGAAGCCATATCCAGCGCCATGTAGTCGTTGTACAGCGCCCGTTCCAGCAGATTCAGCGCCGCCTGACGCGCGGCATAGGGCACCTCAATCGTGTGCGGCTCGGCGGTTGCGCCGCTGCCCGAACCGTCGGAGAGGTTCGCCACCGCCTTGATGCGGCTGATTTCCTCCAGCATTTCGGCAATGTCCTCCGTCGTGCCGCTGAAGTTGTTCAGCACCCAGTAAACGTCGTTGGCGCGGGCGAGGTTGTCCGCAAAGTCGGAGAGAATGTTGTCGTACGCGTCGATTTTCGCCTGAATCGCCGGCGTCAGTTCGCTCTTGCCTTCCTGATTCGCGTAGAGGGGGATGAGCGGCAAGCGCCCGTAGCCTTGACGTTCCACGTCGAGGGTATCGCCGAGTGCGTCGCGGCGGAGCGTGCGCACATACGCCGTCTTCTCCCGGACGACATCGACCTGCTTGCCGCTGACGCGCAGGATGGTCACGCCGTCCTGCTCAAACAGGCGCAGGAACATCGGGCGTTTTGCGCCAAGCTGCCAGAACTGCACGCCCAGCATGAGTTCGCCGGTCATTTCGTCCAGCAGGGGGAAGAATCCGCTGCCCGCCGCCCGCGCCATCTCGATGATTTCCAGATGGTCGGCGTTCCAGTAGCCGTAGCTGACCCCGTGCAGCAGGGCGCATTCGCCCAAACGGGAGAGAAGGTGGTCGAAATCCGCGCCGAGACGTTTTTTCGTTTCCTCCGGCAGTGAAACGCCTTCGGAGAGCAGAAACTGGTTCTGCTGCGTGACGAAGCGGAACAGGAAGCTGCTGCCGATGCGGTTGCCGACGACGTCTTCCGTTCCCGCGCGGACATGGCGGCGGCCGTCTGTGCCACGTGTCTCGATTTTCCGGGCGCGGAGGATGGTCTTGCGTGCAATGGTGGGATTTTCGCCCCGGAAGTAGCTGCTGGCGCTCAGCGCGCGGACGAACTCCGCCGACGCCTTGAACTTCTCGATGGCCTTGCACAGCAGGGCGATTTTGTCCTCCGCGGCGAGGTAGTCTTGGTAGGTGTAGGTGGTAAACATGTGTCCTCCTTTAATATGGATGATGTTGTGCGCTTTGCGGATGATGGCGTTCTCCCAAGCCGCAATCAAAGTCAACTCCGGTAGTGGCGACCCGAAGGTTTCCAAAGGGCGATCGCAGACTTCGTCTGTTCTCACTGCCCTTTGGTCGCCTCCGCAGAGGCGAAACCCCTGCTTGCGGGAAAGACCAGCTATGGTTGGAAAGACCAGCAGGTCGGTCGCGCCCATCTGGCGCGACACTGCATAGATGTTGGGTAGAGCAGCTTGGGGGCGCGTCTGAGGACGCGCAAAGTTACTGGCAGGGACGCTTCGCTGCCTGCACCTTTGTTGTGGCGGTTTCCTTTGAATTGGTCGCCCGCGGAACAGTTGGGGCGTTGCCCCAAACCCCACAAGGGACGCTGTCCCTTGACCCTGCAAGGGGCATTGCCCCTTGACCCGTTTTTTGCGC
>JABLTM010077514.1_pt1 | contig 21909 bp, 22 predicted proteins | sample 7160121 | NCBI WGS metagenome assembly JABLTM01 (sample SAMN14651224, study PRJNA627086) | human gut metagenome | isolation source: feces | host: Homo sapiens
AGGGAAGGATCGCGGCAGTTGTATAAAAGCCGCATTCACCCCCGCCTAAATCAAAGATTATAGACGGGGTACCCTGCGGATATCATGGAACACATTGAAGACGCAGAGAACGCAGTAAAAGAAAAAAAGAAAAAACCAGTGACACCGATACATTCAAAGGAGGCACTGTTCATTTCCGGGGAAGCAAAAGAAGTCCTGGTTGCCATTTGGAAATCAGACATTTCGCTTTTGGAACTGAAACTGTTACATATGTATCTGGCAAAGCTTGAATCAGATGCGCAGAAAACATATCTGGTTACGATAAAGAAAAAGGAATTACATGATGCACTGGGAATCAGTCGTGTTCGGACGGAATACCTGGAAGCTTGTCTGGAACATCTGACAAAGCCGATTCAGTTGGGAGAAGGAAAGTCCATTCACCTGTTTGAAACGGCGCGATGGACGATGCGCCGCATTGACATGGTGGGTACCCCGGAGCTTTTGAAGCTTTACACAAAGCCGATGCGGAAGCAGTTGGCGCAGACGGCATCGGAAATCTTACCATTCAGCAAACGATATACTTACATTTTGTATCGATACCTTCAGATACACAAAACGGATCAGCCTTGGAAAGTGGAGTTTTCAGAGCTGAAAGATATTCTCGGTTGCACCAACAAGGCAATGGATCTGTACCGACATTTCAGCGACAAGATTTTGAAGGTATCCTACTTTGAAATCTGGAACAAAACCAATCTCAGATTTACCTATGATCCGATCCGCAGTGGTCGAACCGTGGTTCAGATTCAACTTCTGGTAATGGATTCAACCAAATGTCAACGTCCGATTGAGGAAGATGAATTGACAAAAAATGTGATTGAGGAATCAACCAAAGTAGAAAAACCAGTCGAAGACACAGAAGAGATTGAAAATGCACAAACTGAGTTTTAACAACGAAGAAAATTCTGTAGCGAAATTGCTGCATTAACCGGATACGAAAGGAAGCTACATGGTTTGCGTATATGTGGTTGACAAAGATGGCCAACCGTTAACACCAATGACACGATGCGGAAAAGTTCGAATCATGTTACGTCAAAAGCGAGCAAGGGTTATTAAAAAAGATCCGTTTACAATTCAGCTGATCGGTGATCACGGTACGGCTGATAAGAAAGAGAACGGAGGGAGGCAGGGCATGCAGATATCTAACAGTGTTTCGGAGTAGAAAGCTTCCCAATGGAAAAGAAGTTAACGGCCAGAAAAAATAGTTTTAAGGAGGATAAAGTTATGGAGGATATAGTATTCAGACGGGGACTTGTAAACCGTTCAAAAGGAAGGATACGCATTGAAGAGAACATGGTGACGCTCACAGTGCCGAACAAGTGGGCAGGTGTGCGCACTGAAAGGATCTCGGTGGCTCATATAGCATCTGTCGAAGGAGTGACAGTCTACCATTACCAAAGACCTCTCGCCGCTGTCCTGTTCCTCATGTTGGGAATAGAAAGAGTGATAAAGGAAGCACCGACATTTGAAAGCATCGTTGGATTCGCGCTGCTCCTTATTATTGTTGCAGGTCTGTTTCTGAAGTTTAAGGAAGGAGTCCTGAGACTGACCACGACGGCAGGACAGACGAAAACAGTGTTTTTTTTCATGTTCGACGAGAATAAGGCATATGACGCTGCGGCAGGGATAAACGCAGTGCTCACGGCGCGCATGAATGATACAAACATGCGTAGACAGACTGACAGGATAGTTGATGCCATAAACAGAAAGTGAAGAAGGGAGTATGTTTGTAAATATGGCGGTAAATAAGAAAAAAATGTTATTGGCAATGATTGGAGGCGTTGTAGCCGGTGTTGCAGTTACTTTCATCACTGCAGTAGGATCCTTGTCTGAAAATCTTATATTACAAGAGATATCCTCTTTCGTGATGGATATGATGTTACCCTTCATTATCTGGCTGATACTGACACCAAGCACCAACAAAGGTTATGATCGGGCGTGCTTTACATGTGCTTACAGGCCAGGTCTGCGCAAGTTGATAAAACCGTTTGTTTGGGCATATTGGGGGAGTTGTATAAGTGCTTTGTGCATGGTAGTTCTCAAACATCTTCCAATAGGAAAACTGTATCTTGTTGGAAGATGTTTGATGTTAGTCTTGTTAGCCTTTTTGCTGATCCATGCTGTAATTTATGCTGTATACAAATTTAGCTATATTAGATTCACAAAAGGAAAGAAAGCAGTTCTGCTATATATTCTCTATAGTGGTATTGTGATCGCTGTCAATATTGGCTTTATCTGGTGGGCAGTTCAACCGGTGGTGAACGGAACAATGTTTCGTAATTGGGTTGAGAGAAATATCGACAAGAGTTATAACGTGCTCCTTGGTCTGGGCATGTTTCTGCTTGTTTTAAGTGTCATACTGCTGTTTATGAGCGGCATGAGGCAGTTGCAGAAAAAGAAAAAGGATGGTTGAAACGGCAGGAAGAAGATTCATGCATATTTCTTGCACGGGTCGCTGATGTGGGAGTGACCGGAATGCGCATAAAGGACGTTTTTATGCTGGTCAATGGACAGTGGTTTCCTTTCTGCTGTCCTACATCCACTATCGGGGAAATAGTAGAGCTTGTGACGGGTGATGGGAAGAAATGCTCTGTACGTGCCGGGAGATTTATAACATTTGAAGCAAAAGCTGAGGTCACGGAGCATGATTTTGAACTGGAGACTTCTCTTAATCTGATCAGTGACATAAGAAAACTTCCTGATCAGACAAATCTTGTGGAGCATGTAATGCCGGCTGCTTCTGATTTTGCAAACTTGTGGTACGAGGCTGAGAAGGCAGTGTGCAGGACGTGCAGATATGCAACTGTGTGTATGGACGGGAAGCTTCCGTGTATAACCTTCGCAACAAAGAACGGACGTTGGGATCGCACCGTACTATACAAAAGGTATCCTGAATACATGGAAGTGGTCAACGTAATGGAAACCGCTTCGGAAAAAGGTCTGGACCGTCTGGAAGGTGTTGGTGTTGTCAGATGGTACGGTAAGGATGCAGCCATGGCTGTAGGCTTTGAGGAGGCATGCGCTGTTATCGTCTGTGTGCCTGCCGTAAGTATCCTGTCAGCGGGCAGTATGCTCTGTTCTGTGAACGGAGAGGATATAAACAGTCCGAAAATACTTTTACACATACTGGATACGCACCGGACTGCAGGAGATACATTCGAGGTCACGGTACGGCTTCCAGAACAGGAACCGGTCACAAAAACCATAACGGTCCCTGAGTCTGATGAAGGATTTGCAGGGTATATGCTTGAGAGAGTGCCATATTCAGCTAACAAACAATTGATAGGATCACAGGCAGAGAATCCTCTGCCTGATGCATCTCACCAGTCTCATTTGGAAATACATTAGGGAGGATTGCCATGATGAAGAAAAGTATTGAATTAGTATTAACCGTAGCGATTTGTATTGCAATAGTATTAACCGCAGCGATTGGCTTTGGAGATGCCACAGGCTTGTATGCGGAGGATTTGGGAGACGAAGAAAGAATTTCGACTTTAGAGGAAAAGGTAGAAGCGTTGGAAGATCGGATTTCCAAATTGGAACAGTTGCTTTCAGATCAAGACGATAAGTTGATTTTGGAACCCGGCACCTATATCGGAGGCGACGATATTCCAGTAGGAGAGTATTCGTTTACCGTGTCGGGAACGGGACTAGGCTGTTTTTATCAGTATGATTCCTATGCAACATACCTTGAAAATGACTATGTGCTTGCTTATCCGATGATCGACGAAGAATCAAAAGAGGATTTGCTTAAGCAGGGTGTTAAGGCGGTTTCGTCCCTATACTCGACTGAATTAAATAGTGTGAAAGTTGAGGAAGGAAACTGCATACAGGTTGAAGGCATGACAGTGGAAGGAATCCAAAAGTAATATTACCGAGTCTGACTACAAAAGAAGGAGGTTTCCATGACGAAACTACCAATAAGAGTGTTTTTAGCGATCACGATTGGGGCAACAGGTGGAGTTGTCTTATACCTAGCTCAAAAGAAACTGGCGAAGAAAAAGAGCGATTCCTACGCGGAAGTCAAAGATTCGCAGGAAGAACAAGAAAAGACAACCAATCAGCAAAATTGGGAAGATAGTGTGTTTAACAATCCGAATGTTACCATTCTTGGAAAGCCAGGAAAGGACACAAGACTCCATTACATATTTGTGCCACCTTACAACTATGAGGACAATCAGGAGGACTCAGAGGAAAACAAGGACGTTCAGAAAGATACAGAAAAAACAGTCGAGACAGCAAAAGAGCCTACGGCGTAACAAACAATCTTAACCTTAGAAAACCTGTTTTGGTCAGCTGTCCCGATTGTAAACTCGGAGCAGCTGACGAGTAGCAGATTTTTTGATAAGAACAATAAGAATACAAAGGAGGTTGTCACAGTGGCATACGCGATTGATCTGTTCTGCGGAGCTGGAGGATGCTCTGAGGGGTTGATTTAAGCAGGTTTCCAGATTCTGTTCAGCTCTGACATAAGCGAAGCAAAAGCACCTGTTCGAAAGAGCGGATGTCAGAGATTTGAATGGAGAGTTGATTCGACAGAAGATTGGTCAGTTGGAAATCTTTCGCAATCAAACGATTCCTGAGGATGATTACATCAATCCGTGGGAGGCAAGAACGATCAGCGTTCGAGAAATGGCAAGATGTCAGTCCTTTGATGATTCCTTTGAGTTTTTAGGAAAGAGAACAACAGGGGGAATGCAAAGAAGAACGGAGGTACCACAGTATACTCAAGTGGGAAATGCAGTTCCACCGCTATTAGCAAAAGCGGTGGCCGATCAAATCATGCAAGCATTGTCGATGTAGGGATGTCAAATCCCAGTTGTTAGTAATGCCTCTGCCTGTGAGAGACATTATATATTTTTTTGAAGAAAGCGAGGAATAATTTATGTTGTTTGAAATGAGGAAAAATGCAAAGTATCTTTACGATTTACCGATTGCACGAGATGTCAAAACTCAAACCCCTATCATTGTGCAGGAAAAGAGCAGAAGAACACAATGTACCATACTAGGAAAAGCGGAAGCAAAGAAGAAGAAATTATTGTTGTCTGCGATTGAATCAGACCTGGATCAGAAGGTTTACAATGACGCGGCAAGAGAGAAGGCACTGCGCGATCTGGTCAAAAAGGGAAGAGCAGACATTAAGATTCCGAAGAATGCAGGAGCTGAGGGCGAAGCAGTTCCATTTAAAGATCAGTACATTGTGCCACGTCCCGGATGCGACAAAGAGTATCAGGAGATTCGTGATAAGTATAAATCTTGCTGCTTAGTTGTTGTCTCTCCAGACGAAGCTCTGTGTGACGAGGTTGCTCGTCTGGCTCTCGAGAGAGGTATCCATCCAAAGTATATCGATTCCAATTTGAAGTATGATTCAAAGCGTTATACAGAGTTCAGTCAATATGTGGCCAACTTAAATCCATTTGTTTTTACAAAGAAGAACATGTCACCAGAGGATGTAGCTGCCTATATCTACGACATTTCGGAAACAATCACGACAACGCTCGATATGATTGGTTCGAAGCCAAAACGTAAGGCAGATGCAGATAAAAATGCGTTCTTTACCGTCACCGACAATACAGCAATTCGCATCATCATCTCCATCGCAGTTATATATGATCTTCAGATCAAGAAGTGTCAGCCTACATGGGCAGATGTAATCACTGCTTGGGATGATATGGATGTCCTGCACAAGATGATTGTGGAATTGGAAGCCCTTCTTGGCGAGGATAGTAAGTTGAGAAAAGAAGAGAAGGTTCCAACTTGGGAGGAAATCTTCCATTACGCAAAAGAGCACATTTTAAAAGACAACGGGGCTTGGCTGAAAAAATACACTTATCAGATCCGAAATGAGGTCAATATGCTTTTGGCAGAACCGCATTGGGGTTGTTTAACAGCAGGCAAGAAATGGATCAATCTGGCAGAATCCTTCCAGACGGGAGATGTAATTGTTGTTAATACTGGCTTGAAGTACGGAAAGGGGATTGCATCTGTAACCGGATACGTATTTCAGCAGATGGTCAAGCGAACAATGCTTGATCGCAAGATTTCATATGCTACGTATCCTTTGCCAGTAATAGAATACATTGATCAGCTGCCTACCATTCTTTCTGCAGATTGGATGGAACCGATGCTGGCGCTTTCGCGAAAATACGGTTTTGTGATGACGTATACGGTTGATGCAACCAAGCAAATAGATGGGGGTATTCGAGAGCTGGCGATCAAGAGTGGGCTTTTGAGGGTAGGTACGGTTATCTGCTTAAATCGAAAAGCAGTTGAGGATTTGGGTACTGAACTGGCAGCTCTTTCCAGTTTCAGATCTTTGGAGGAAATGATGCCGGAAGGAGGTCTACTGCTATTGCTGACCAAAAAGGTGCCACCATTTACTGATCTGCAGCTCGGAAGTCTTTTGGATACAGACGGAGAGTAAGTATATTTTCCCCAAAATCTAAAAAGCGGAAAAAAAGCGGTCAAAAACAGGTTCGCGAAGTTGCGTCAGCCTTTCGATTTTGGCATACTGAGATGAACAATCGAAGGATTGTCTTCTGATCCTAGAAAGATTAATAGGATCGCACCATAGCCAAAAAACAGTTTGCGAATACCTGCTCAAACTGCTGCAAATTCGTCAAAGTGCAGTTCGCAAAAACATAGCATGCAATTCCGGTTTGCTGTTGTGTTTTTGCATAGATACTGTCCCTTGAGTGGGAAACAAAGGAGGATGTATATGTTATTTTCATATTTGAAAAAAAGAGCAGTACTTCGCAAACGAGTTTCAAAACTTACGCGCGACCTTGAAAAGCTTTCTGATAGTGCAGACTTGTCAACACGCTATGATGTTGGAACTGCAGCGGAGGAACTATGTCAACTATTTGAACAGATGTTTGGACCATGCAGCAGAGGCATTTGCTTTGGACAAATCGAATCATCCGTTGGGGAAAATGGTCTTAGAGAGTTCAAATTAATGCAAGCATTGGCGTGTGTATTTCCGCAAAAAGAAACACTTCCTACTGATGTACGCTGGGAAACCTTATGCCCTCTACTATCTCTTGTGGACGATGGAAGTTCTCCGTTTTCCATTCGAACAATGTGCGAGCAAGCACAGATGGAACATTGGAGTAGAGATGAGGCGAAGTTTCGGGCGGCAGAAGAGCGTGAAGCAATTCGTTTTCGTAAGTTAAGGGAACGATATGAGCAAAAAGGGTATTAGAAAGAAGCATTTTTCGATTGTTTTTAGATGCAAATTAGTTGGTTCGATTTCAAAAGAAAGTGGTGATTTGATGGGGCAAGAGGTGTTAAAAGATAGAAACGGTAAGCAGATCAAAAAAGGTGATTGGATACGATATGTATTCGGTGAGGGTGACGAAGTAGGAGGATTGAAAGTTGTTTCGCAAGGCGGAGAGCTGGGTATTATTCAAAGCGATTTTTTCTTTGAAGATGGTTGGAAACATACCTTTGTCAACCTCAAAGAAACAGATTTGCCACATTGCGAGGTGGTTAGACGTGGAAAGATCACGAAACAAGACGATTGAACGAATAGCGGTTTTGAAAAGAATACGGACAAACAGCTCCAACAGAAAACCCCAAGGTTCGTCAAGGAAAAAAGTTGCGAAAGGGATAATCTCATGAGAGACTTTGAAGTTTCAAAAGAAAGAAAAAAACAATACATAAGAAATTGGCTATATTCTCTGCCTGAATATCGGAAAAGGAATTGGTTAGTTAATTGTCTGTATGCTGCTTCGATAGCGTTGTTTGTATTCTATGCGAGCGTTCCAGCGTTTGTATTTCTTTTGGGAGAATGCAATGTGGCAGCGATAGGAGCAGGCTTCGAAGTTGGTTTTGTTGTTGCAGTGATTCCTTTTGCATTTGCACGGGCAATTTCGGTTAAAGCAAAAAGAAACTGCGGATCTCCTTATACAAAAAGAGAAGAGGAAAGCTTGAAAGTGTACGAAGATGGGGTTGAGTTTTCTTTTCACAACACTGATAGTCGATATGTAAGAAGCAGGGATGTCTACCGAATCCCGGTAGAAAACATCAATGCTGTGCGATTCGATGAAGAGTACCACATCGTAACCATCATCGGAGAAGGAGAGTTTTTATCTTATGATGATTTTCCAAGCAAGCGATTGAACTATCAAAATAGCCAGAGACGATTCTACAGCAATTCGCCATATTCTATTTTAATGGCATTTGACAAGGAAAAAGAGGCAGTGATACTTCTAAAAAATCTGGCAAAGAATCAAGAAAACTAGAACACAGCATTTTGAATATTCAACGTCCAAAATATCAAAATTAGTAAGAAAAAGTCAAAAAGAGTCAAAAGAAGGGAGGAGTTAAGAGAACACGGTACCTCTGCCAAAAGCACATAAAAGATATAGTGTAGGCGGTTGAACGATCAGCATGCAGCAGACAGCAGACAGCAGACAGCAGGAAAGGTACGTTTTTCTTAGCAGTTTTAAAAATGAGTGCTGTCAAAAAGTACATTAAGATTGTTGTTGCGACACACAAAAAATATAGAATGCCTGAAGATGGCTGCTATTTGCCACTTCAAGTAGGAAAAGCAGGAAAAGAAGCTTTAGGCTATCAGGGGGATGATACTGGGGACAATATCTCAGAAAAGAATCCTTACTACTGCGAATTAACAGGTTTGTACTGGGCATGGAAAAATCTGGATGCAGAATATATCGGTCTGGTTCATTATCGCAGATACTTTGCAAGTAAGAAGCGTAAGCTTATGTTTTGGAAGAAAGATCGGTTTGAGCAGGTTTTGACAGGAGAGGAGTTTGTCAAGTTGTTGCAGGATACCGATATTCTTCTGCCTTCAAAGAGACATTACTATTATATTGAGAGTTTATATTCTCACTATGCGCATACACACTATGAGGAGCATTTAACGATTGCAAGGGATATCGTAGGCGAGCTGACACCTGAGTATCTGGACGCATATGATCGCGTGATGAAGCGCACATCAGGTCATATGTTTAACATGTTTGTGATGTCAAAGGCAAAGTGCGATGAGTATTGCAGTTGGCTGTTTCCAATTTTGGAAGAGTTAGAGAAGCGTGTGGACTATAAGCAGTACGACCAGTTTCAGCAGCGTATGTTTGGACGCGTCAGCGAGCTGCTATTAAACGTATGGATTGAGCAGACGGGGTATCCGTATAAGACTGTTCCGATAGTCAGCATTGAAAAAAATCATTTGCTGAAGAGAATTCCAGCGTTTTTAAAAGCAAAGTTTTTCCACAAAAAGTATAACTGTAGTTTTTAAAAAAGCAAAAAAATTCTGAGAGAATACGCTACAAATATCAGAAACGACAACAAAAGAAAGGAATACGCAGGGCGATTGCAAATTGATTGTTGGTCGCCTTGCGTCAGGTATTCGAATGCGCTATAGTATTGTTATGCCGATCTACAACGTAGAAAACTTTCTGAGAGATTCGGTATCAGATATCTTATGCCAGTTTGTCTCTGACTTCGAACTAATTCTAGTTGACGATTGTTCAACTGATTCGTCAGGTAAGATTTGCGACGAACTTGAATCAAATGACAAAAGAATCCGTGTGTTGCATCTTCCAGAAAATGGAGGACTCAGTAATGCAAGAAATCAGGGATTGGATGTTGCAAATGGTGAGTATATCATGTTTCTTGATCCAGATGATCGCTATGATATATCCTTACTCACTGATATCGAAGAAAGCTTGAGAAAGAATCCTGCAACGGTTGTTGTGTTTGGTCTTACTGAGGTTTATTTTGATAAGACAGGTGAGATACAATATACCAAAGAGATCATGCCAAAGGCAGGATGTTTTCGAACAGCCAAGGAAGTCAGAGAGCAGGTATTGCCACTGGAAAACAAAACTTTGTTTGGATACGCTTGGAATAAAGTTTATAAACTTTCGTACTTACGAGAGCAAAAGTTACAATTTCAGACGATTACCATGATTGAGGATGTCCTATTCAACATCGAAGTATTCCAAGATTTGGACTCTTTAAATCTGATTGAAACACCATATTATTACTATGCGATTCGTCAGAAGGGTAGTTTGACAACGAAATATCTGCCAAATTACTTCGAACTGCACGAAAAGCGCATTGAAAGTTTGTGCCGCTTACTTAGAAGCTGGGGCATGGAATCGCCTGAAAATTCACAAGAATTGGGTGGAATATACTGCAGGTATTTCTTGTCAGCTTTGCAAAGAAATTGCAGCAAGAAAGCAAACATGAGTCATTCGGATCGAAGAAAATGGGTTCAGAAGCAGTTTAAAAGCGAAACATATCGCCACATGAAGCCATTTTTGCATCCAAAGAATCGCATGCTTAAAGTCATTGCATGGGGGATTCGAACAGAAAATACAAGTTTGTGTTTGCTTATGGGCAGAGGTGTTTACTTCGTCAAAGAGAAATGTCCTGACATCTTTTCGAGATTAAAGCAAAACAGATAGGATTCAATCAAACAAATAGAGAAAGGGTAAGCAATTCCTGTCCAAAAGTTTTGTCCAAAAATAAAAACTTTTGGACAGGAATTATACAAAGGCAATGATTTCTATATTGGTAGGATACGTTATAGACGGTAAAAGTAATGGAATAGACAAATATTTAGTCCATATGCTGGAACTGTTAAAGGAAAATGGTGAGGAGTTTAAGATTCAGTTTCTGACGAATCATACAACTCAAGAACTAGAAAAGATTTACGGTGCATATAAGGCAGATGTTATTGAGGAGCCGTCCTTAAAGCACCCGATTAAGCAGTGCCAGTTTTTAAAGGAACTGATAAAAAATCAAAGGTATGATATTGCATACTTCAATATTTCTGAGGCATTCAACGCAATGGGAATATTGGCAGCTCATAAGGCAGGTGTGAAAAAAATAATTGTTCATGCACATAGTTCTAAAGTAGACAGTGCAAAGCCAATGGCTCGTTTCTTTCGCATGGCACTCCATGAGGTGTTTCGTCCGGTCATTGGCAGGGCGGCAACGGATTATTGTGCATGCTCAGAGTATGCCGGATACTGGATGTTTTCAGAGCGAATACGAAAGGGCAGTCACTATCAGATCGTCCACAATGCAATTCATGTGCCCGACTATGCGTACAATCCATATGTACGCGAGCAGGTAAGGGAAGAATTGGGGCTACATGGAAAATTGGTGATTGGCCATATCGGAAAATATTGCTATGCAAAGAACAATTTCTTTTTGCTTGACATCATGGAGGAGCTTTTAAAAACAAAGAAAAACGCAGTACTACTTGCAGTAGGAGAAGGTGAGGACTGGGAATCTGTTAAGGAGCAAGCACAGCAAAGAGGGCTTTCAGATTCAATTATGTTTTTGGGTATTCGAGAGGATGTACCGAGGCTACTGCAGGCGATGGATTTCTTTGTACTTCCATCGCGATTTGAAGGACAGCCAATTGTTGCAATTGAAGCTCAGGCAGCAGGACTTTACACAATTGTAAGTGATACCATCACTCCAGAAGTGGTAATTACGACAAATTGTAGTCAGCTGAGTATTACAATGGGGGCTGCGCCTTGGGTGGATACGATACTAGCGTTTTCTGATTACCTGAGAGGAACGCAGTCGCAGAAAGCGATTGAGAAAACATATGGTGAAACGGCTCAGAAGGCTCAATTACAAAAGCTTTTCGGGTTGAGTCAGAAGGAAGGCTGAGATAGCAGATCAGGGGAAAAAGAAGACAGATTACATACCAGATGCCTTAGAAAACAGAAGAAAAGCACCGTGCCAAAAGTCACAATAAGATTGCTTAGAAGGCTTGTTTACAAAGGCTTTGGGGGCTGAATGAATTAGAAGGAAAAAGAAAGGAGAATTTTGGATGGGATTCGGTGATCGTTTGAAGATGGTCAGAAAGGAATTGGGATTAACACAGCAGGAGATGGCAGACCGTATGCGGATCAAGAGATCTTGTTTGGCAAACTATGAGACAGACCGCAATTTTCCAATCGATGCGGTGATTGGCCTAATCTGTCAAGAATTTGGTACCAACGAAGAATGGTTACGCACTGGAGACGGCGGTAAGAAAAATATGTTCGTCAAACACAATACAACTGGCCGATATCTTGCCAATTTGGAAAAATTGCGAAATGCCGATAGCGAAGTCGTTCGAAGAATGGTTAATGCGGTTGCCGAAAGTAGCCCTGCAGAGTTGGAAAGAATCGACTCATTCATGAGAAGATTCGTTGGCGTGTGAGATTGGCAGAGGAGATATCGGCCAGATTTGCAAGAAAAGATAAGGAGGTATCTAGTTGTTTTGGTATACAGGAAATTTTCAAATTGACGACGACAAAAAAGAATTGTTTACGAAGCAGGTATGCACGGTTCTCAATAAGGGTGGTATGATGGATTTGAATACAACAAATGTGTTTGAGCGCGAAATCACGCTTTTGAATCCGGTTCGGTGGTCAAGAGACTCGGAGAAAATTCGTTTTTGCTACAACTACTTTGACGATCAATACTTGGATGTACAGGATTGGGGGAATGCGGGTTTTGACATGCAGACATTGCAGATTGTTCCGCCAAAAAGAATCGGTATTGAAGAATCTAATCTGGTTCTTCAAGCAGTATATATGCTGTATGAGGTGTCAGATATTGATACTTCTTACGGCTTTGCTGCAGAAAACGATTATTTTTCAAATGCGGAAATCTCTCTTGGTTGGCTTAACTATGTGTTGGGTACACAGTTTACGCCTCAAAAAAGAAAACATCCATGGAGAAAGCTCCTTTACGAAATTGGTCGAAATCGGTACAAATTTGATACCCAATCAATCCTTGGGGGATTTCCTCTTTTGGTAGAAAGCTTTGTCCCGATGAGATGCAAAAAGGCAGTGGAAGGAAAGGAGTTGGCAGATATCGGCTATACTTTTGGTGGAGTTAAGAAGATCCTTCAAAAGCCGGAAAAAGTGGCAGCAGGAAGCTATGCTGCAGACATACTTACATGTGCACAGGCAGTCAAAAAGTATTTTTTACCATATCTGGAAGGACCATCAAACACTATTCAAGCAAAAACGAAGGAGTGGGACGAAGCAAATAAGCGATTTTGGAATCTGCTGTCAGAGCCATATGCAAAAAGAGAAGCGGTGACAGATGCCGACCTACAGCCAATTGCAAATCTTTCGCTGTTTCTTCCTGCAAAAGTGCTTGTATATGTGTGGGTAGCCGTTCACAAATTGGATGTTGAGGATAATTGGATGGCATACGGCAAAGAGGTGTACTACGACGAAATAGCAAAGCAGTATCCTGAGTTTGCAAAAACTTCCGATGATATATGGGAAATCCCGGCTTCGCTGATCAGCACCAGTGAATATTTTCAGTGTTGTCCACATCTGTCGGAGTACGATGAGCATGCGTCAGACGCAGACAGATTGTACTGGTGGGATGGCACAGACGATGTTCCAATTCATATCGAAACGGATCAATGGTTGAAGGCAATGGCTGATCAATACAAAATATATCGGAGCAAGCAAAAAGATCTCTTTGGAGGGCTGGAGTCTTCGCTGAGACGATTTGCGGCGGTCTTGGACGATATCAATGCCTACTACGGCAATGTATTTGCATTTGATTCCATGTTCTACGACTTCGTTGACAATATCACTAGTGCGGACTATCTTGCTGCCATGGAGCTTTTGGAACAGGTGGCAGATGCAAATAAGGGAAAAGGAACCGTAACTGGTATTCTCATATACAAAAGCCATATACGGAAGGTTAGGCAATTGACTGTCGAAAAAGAAATTGGGCGCGATGAGGTGAAACGACTCCTTGCGGTTTTTGCAAATAGAAAACTTAGAAAAATATATTTTGGCTTTTGAATCTATCAAAGTAGGCAGAGTACCAGGTCCATAGGAGCTACGCACCGCATGGGCGTGGAGACTTCATCCTCTGCCTAAGACAAAATAGGGAGAAGCAGATATACAGGAGGTGGCAATTTGAAACAATACTTTGATCTGGTTGCAGCGAGCATGATTATTCGTGATGCAAGAGAAATCGGTGTAGCGATTAATGCAGCCATGCATAAGTTGGATTTGGAGTGGATGGTGGGCTTTTTGGATTTGCCGGACGAAGAAAAGTGGCAAAGACTCAAGGAACACTTTGCGGGCAGTCCGATGGGCGTAAACGTCATGGGCGGCCTGATTGACTTTGATCCTGTGGAAATGGCAAGATTGGAAGGAGCTAGGCCAACTTACGACGAAAACCTAGAGCTACAAAAAGCAGCAATTGATACAGAATGCGTCCGGGTTTCGCTCATACCAGCCTACTATGACTGCGAAATATTGGAATCGTTCAAGGCACAGGTGGCTCAGATTGACAAACAGAGCGGAAAAATTCGATTTTGGCGTGTGCTAGTCACAGGCTGGTATGACGGGAATCAGATGTTTGCTCCATACGAGGGAAACGAGTATGACATATCTATGGATTTGAAGGGCTTTGAGCGCTATCAAGCAGGCGATTACCTTTCGTTCGATGCTGAGGTATACCGATATATCGACACGGTAGCTACAAAAGAAGGCAAGACAAGAATCATCAGTTTTGGGCTTCGAAATCCAAAGAATATCAAAAGGATTGAAGAAACTTCGGAAGAATTGTTGAAAGTGGACGAGGACACTGCCATTCAGCGTTCCATTTGTGGGATATGTAATCGGCAAGACTATTGTAACGGTATCCAGTGCATCAATGAGGATTGGGCGAAACACCTGCGAGAAGCACTACCAGAAACCGAAAACATTTGAAAGGAGCAGCAGAGGAGTAGTCATTGATGTATCGACATTTTTTCTGCACAGTCGAAAAATTGAATAACAAAGAAACGAAAAAGACCTACGAGACCATACTTTGGTACTTCGAATTGATTGTTAAATTGGGAATGTTGACAGTTGGATTTTTGGAGGCAAGCTCTTTGACCTTTGGGAAACCAGTTGTCTCAATATTTTTGTGGCCAACCGTGTTTGGAGGTGGACTTGTACTGTTACTTCGCCTGATACACTGGAAGGAATATTGGAAGTCTAAAAACTTCTTCTTGCTAGTTGCATTCTGTGTCAGCTATCTGGTATCCATTGTTGTCAACATTCGATACGGCTGGTACACCAATATTCGAACACTGATCTGGTGTGCATTCTTGTTTTTTCTGGTGTACTGCTACAAGGCAGAGGATTCTGTTGAAGCCAATCAGAAGCAGTTTAAGATTCTAACAGTTTATTATTTAATCGCAAATGCGGTATTGTCCATTCTAAGCTTTGCATTCATGATTACTGGATACAATGAGATCTTCTATGAGGAAGTTGGCCCGATCTACTACATCGGATTCCATTGGGGAAGATTGTATGGTGTCTACTGGGATGCAAACATCGGAGCTGTTATGAGCTGTGTCAGCATCATACTAGCAGCAGGTTATTTCCTTTCCAACCGCACGATAGCAGTAAGAGTCCTTTTGATTTTGGATGCAATCTTGCAGATATTCTATATTGCGTTCTCTGATTCAAGAACCGGAAAACTGTGCTTATGCGTGGCAACTACCGTTTATATATTCCTTGTCATGAGAAAGAAACAGAATCTGCAGACAGAAAAACAAACGGCAGAAGAATCAATAGCAACCAAGAACACGCGTACTGTAACAATCGCCATTCTTTATGCACTGGTCGGATTAGCAGTTGCTTTTGCGATACCGAGTGGAATCAAGAAGGGATACAATGCAATTTCGTCTGTATCAAACGTGAAGGAAAACGAATCTGCTACAGAAGCCTTGCCGAACGGCTCAGAAACAGCTCAAGTAGCACTTGATGGTGCACAGACGGATGAATCAACACCATATGTGGAAGAACAGTCTGGAGACGCTACCAAGGGCACAGAGGGCAATACCGAACCAGTAGAGCAAGCGCAGGCAGAGCAAATTAAAGAGCCGCAGGGACTGGGAAGAGCAGAAGAGTATTCAGACGATATCACCAACAGACGATCCGACATCTGGAAGAGTGCCCTTGAAATCTTTAAGACAAGACCGATTATAGGTATTACCCACAACAACGTACTTTCATATGTCGAAGAAAACCTGCCAGACTCTTATCTGATCAATAATGACCACATGAAATTTGAAAGTATGCACAACATCTTCTTTGATGTATTAGTAGGACAGGGTATCATCGGACTTGTAATCTATCTGGCGATGGCAGTTACCTTCTTTATTGCCATTGTAAAAAACTGGAAGAGCATCGTAGCAGCTCGTGGAGTTATTGGCATCAGTTGCTTTGTGATTTTAATTGCCATGGTTACATCCAGTTTTGTTATGACTGAAATCGTCTATGTTAATTCTCCAATGGCAACCGTCTTCTGGATGGCTATGAGCTGCTTGATGCAGACAGCAGACCAAACAAAGACAGTTGGAAAGAAGTAATGTAAGAAAAGAGTAAGAGCAACAGAAAAACAAAGACAACAAGAAGAAAGGAGTGGCAGAGGAAAAGTTTTCACAACCTTGAGTAAGTGATCCTCTGCCGTGCATAGAAAATTCAATTGATGGATGATGAGTGCAGTATTTTAAAGTAAAAACTATTAAAATACTATTAGAAAACTTAGGGCTAAGTCATTTGCAATTGAAGATAGTATGCAGAAAAATATAGATGGGAAAGATTTTAAGTGTATCGGTTGCAGCGTACAACCTAGAAAGCATGATCAGGCAGTGTCTGGATTCCTTTTTGGATAAAGACGTGCTAGATCGAGTAGAGGTTCTTGTCACGGACGATGGATCAACCGATCATACAAGAGAGATTGTAGCAGAGTACGAAACAAAATATCCGGGAAGCTTTAAACTAATTGCACAGAAGAATGCCGGACCAGGTTCAACCGTCAACAATGGAATTGCGCATGCAACAGGAAAGTATTTTCGAATGGTAGACGGAGACGATTGGGTCAATACTTCTGAAATGCCTGCGTTTTTGGACTATCTGGAAAGCCACGATACCGATATGGTTTGCACAAGCTATTGCTGTGTGGATCATGAAACAGGAAAGAAAAAATTGGAAATGCTACAGCGTCCAGTTATGGATAAAGAGCTGACATTTAACCAGTCAGTGGAAGATTTGTCTTTGGCAATGCACAATGTTACCTATAAGACGAGCATTTTAAAGGACAATGGCATCAAACTCGATAATGGATTTTACACCGACCTAGAGTATTTGTTGTTTCCAACACCATATATCCGTACAGTCGTATTTTTAAGCCAGACGATCTACATGTATCGGGTATCCTTATCCACACAAAGTATGAATATCCATAGTTTGCAAAAGCATGTTACTATGCACAGGGATGTGTTAAATCATTTACTGACTAAGTATGAAGCTTACCATATGTCAGATGATTGGAATGAAGCTGTTGGAAATTACTATTGCAGGCGAATTGCAGCAACTGCAGGAACACAGTTAAGCATCTATCTATCCTTTGAAGATACAAAGACCTACAAAAAAGAAACAAAGAATTTAGTGTATTCCTTAAAGAATGAACACATTACCGTATACAAGGAGGTTATGAAACTGAAGACATTTAAGCTTCTTGTGTATTGTGGCTTTTGTCTATACGGAACGATCTCGTACATGCATCGAAAAAAATTGGGATTGTGATAGATAAACGCACAATCAACATAGGCACAAGTACAAACCAAAAGAAAGGAGCTGTCGGGCGAAGGAGTGTGACAAAAGGTCGATTCCTCTGCCCGACACTGCATAGATGAGCAATACAACAAACAATCAAACGCATGATAGGAAGAAACAACCATCCGACGAAAAGAAGGCATCCTTGACACTTAATTTTGTCATGAATGCAATTCTAACCATGTCTCAATTTTTGTTTCCACTGATTACATTTCCCTACATATCAAGAATTCTGTTGCCCACTGGTACCGGAAAGGTCTCATTTGCCACATCGGTTGTATCCTACTTCGCCCTGTTTGCACAACTTGGAATTCCAACCTACGGCATTCGTGCTTGTGCGAAGGTTCGAGACGATAGAAAGGCTTTGGAGCGAACGGTACAAGAGCTTTTCTTGATCAATTTGATAATGAGCATTCTTGCATATATCGTCCTATTTCTTGCAATCGCATTTGTGCCGCGTATGCGTCAGGAAAAAGCATTATTTTTAATTGTCGGATTGACAATTCTTTTCAATGCGATTGGCATGGAATGGCTATACAAGGCACTTGAACAATATACCTATATCACAGTGCGGTCTATCATATTTAAATTGATTGCGGTTGTGGCAATGTTTGTTTTGGTGCATGAGCAAAAGGATTATGTGATCTACGGGGGAATCTCCATTCTGGCTGCCTCTGCCTCGAATGTGTTCAATTTCTTCCATGCACACAAGTATGTATCTATTAAGCCAGTTGGCTCCTACAATTTCCGTCAGCATTTAAAGCCAATTGTCATTTTCTTTGCGATGTCGTGTGCAGCAACAATCTACACTAATCTGGATACAGTTATGCTAGGCTTCATGACCTCTGATGCAGAAGTTGGCTATTACAATGCAGCTGTCAAGATCAAAAGCATTCTGGTCAGCGTTGTGACGTCTTTGGGCGTTGTGTTACTGCCAAGGGCATCCTACTATGTCGAGTGCAAGTTAATGGACAAATTTTGTCGGATTACCCATGTGGCGTTAAACTTTGTGATTTTGATTTCCGTGCCGTTAACGGTTTACTTTATTTTGTTTGCAAAGGAAGGCATCTTTTTTCTTTCGGGAGCAGAGTACGAGGCCTCCATTGTTCCAATGCAGATCATTATGCCGACGTTGCTTTTTATTGGACTAACGAATATCATGGGCATTCAGACGTTGATTCCGTTAGGAAAAGAAAAGGTTGTGCTGTATTCGGAGATTGCAGGAGCCGTTGCGGATCTTTTATTGAATGTAGCATTGATTCCATCCATGGCATCTGCAGGTGCGGCCATTGGAACCGTTGTGGCAGAGGGTGTTGTTTTTGCCGTACAGTTTTGGGCACTCAGAAAAGAAGTCCTTTCTTCCTATCAGAAGGTACGCTATGGAACCATTGTTCTGGCACTGGCACTGGCTATTGCAAGTTGTCTGTGGGTGAAAACGACTGCTCTTGGATCATTTGCATCACTACTTGTATCGGCCATCTTGTTTTTTGCAGTATATGGAGGAGTCCTTGTTCTTCGAAAAGAACCTCTTGCCTGGCAGATGGCAGAGAAGGTACGGCAGATGCTATTCAAAAAAAGAAAAATTGGGTAGCCTGCCACGTTTCTGTGATGCTCTCGCGGCCGTTCGTGAGAGCATGCGTGGGAGCATCACAAGAAGGTATGATATCAAGTATTGGAAAGACGTTCATAATAAGAAAAGGAAACGTCGTCCCTTTAGGGACGGTTATACAACTTGACTTTCACTGAATTTCGTAGTATAACTATATATAATGAAGATACGAAAGGAGCGGCTACTATGGCAGAGATTGTAAAAACAATGAAGTTACATATCCACCCGCAAAAGAATGATATTGCAGCCCTGACTGAGCTTACTGAAAGTTATCAGGTTGCCTGTAACTTTGTGTCCTGCTATATCTTTGACCATGGTTTCCCATTAAACTCAGTTGAATTAAGTAAGCTCCTGTATCAGACACTTCGCACTGAGTACGGCTTAAAATCTCAGCTTGCTCAGTCCTGTATCAAAACTGTAATTGCAAGATACAAAACCATCAAAGATCAACTTCTTAATCATCCCTATTCTTATCAGGAGAAAGATGAACCTAGACAGTATATCACGAGAACACTTGACTGGCTGCAAAAGCCGGCTCTTTTCTCACGCCCACAAGCAGATTTCGTTCGAAATCGTGATTACAGCTTTGTGGATGGAGGCTCAGTTCTTTCTCTGAATACGTTGCAGGGGCGAATTCGTGTATCATTCGATGTACCGGAATGCTTTAAGGACTACTTTGACGGTTCTTGGAAATTTGGAACCGGAAAGATTGTCAGTCTTCTTGGCGAATGGTATCTGCACATTCCAATGACAAAAGAGTACGGTAAAGAGTATTCCTCTGAAACTGTAAAACATGTTGTTGGAATTGATCGCGGATTACGTTTTCTTGCAACCACCTATGATGAACAGGGAACGACTACTTTCTTTGACGGCAAAACAATCATGCAAAAGAGAGATGTATTTCAAGCTGTCCGCTCTGAGGCTCAGTCAAGAGGTACCAAATCAGCGAAACGTGTATTAAAACGTGTTTCCGGACGAGAGAACCGTTGGATGACCGACGTAAATCATCGGATCACAAAGACACTCGTGACGAAATACGGACAGGGAACGCTGTTTGTACTTGAAGACTTAACCGGAGTCAGCTTCAATGAGGAGAATATAAGTCAGCTCACTAAAACAGGTCGCAGACAGTTGCGCTCTTGGTCTTTCTACCAGATGGAACAGATGCTTACCTACAAAGCACATGAGACAGCTTCTGAGGTTATCAAGATAAAGCCTGATTATACTTCTCAGCGTTGTCCAAAGTGCGGACGGATTCGAAAAGAAAACAGGCATCATGACATCCATGAATATATCTGTGACTGCTGTGGCTATCGTTCCAATGATGATCGTATCGGGGCCATGAATATCCAGCTGCTTGGTACCTTCTATGTGTCTGGAGACACGAATCCGAAACTGAAGCACAAAGAAAACTAATATTCTGGCTGGGCATGCCTGGCCGGAGCAAAAAACGGGTGTTGTCAACCACCCGGCGATGTACCCGCAATCCCATGTACCTGGGGACGCGAGCAAAAGCGCAGTCTGGAAGCATCTTCGGATGACGCTAGGACCAGATGGGCGAGGTACAAACTATCTCAACCTATTGGGTTACGGAGCCTTTAGCAAGCCCCGATCCCTTTAGGGGCGGGTGGTTGTTGACCAGTGATATTCTTTCTTGCCTATGCAGTGGTACTATTTCTGTGCAAAGAACCGCTTTTGACATACTCCCACGGTTAAAAGCAACATTAACAACCTTCGACTGGGAGAGGTACAAGAGCCATGATTTGCACAAAATCAAGCATTAGATTCCATGGCCGAGTACAAATCCCTTCCGGGAAGGAATACCTACGCAGCCACCCGAAGGAATTGTACAGGAATTAACTGTACAGCATTGGTTTGAGAAAAATAGTGTGGAAGACCACCCCAACGTGTCCGACTGCTTTGTACCAAGAGCTGGGCTTGCAAGGATGCAATCAGTGGAAGAGGGAGATGTCAGCAAGAAGTCCTATAAGCGGCTCCATCGTTGGCGATATTCGCCAACTGTGGCATACGGAAACAATGAGGTGTATCTGCATCCATACCATGCAAGAAGGTTGTACGTGGCAGATGCATTAGCAATACAGACGTTGCCAGCATCGTTTTCTCTGCCTTCTGACATGACCTTGACCAATATGTTTAAGACAATTGGAAATGGTGTGCCGTATGTGCTGTCACAAGGAATTGCATATACGGTTTTGGAGTATTTGGAAGAGCTGCAAGGTTGACGGAAGCAGTTCTTGATGCAAAAAACAAGTTGACAAAAAGGGTGTTGAGAGGTATAATAATAACGGATGGATAAGGACTCAACAATATGCTGGTCTGCGTTGGCATGGGGTCAGAAGAAAGAACAGTGTTGTTCGAGCAGGGTAGCGTTGAGGACTAGGCCATTTGAAAAGATCATGGGCTTGTTTTGCAAGTGTCATGACAGAACTGTACTAGATACAATGGAAGGAGTGCTGCAACAGCACTCCTTTTTGAAAAAAGACGTGTTATTATAATAAAGGGCATCGGCATTGTGTCGGTGTCCTTATTTTTTTGCTTGCATTTTGAAAAAGAGTATGCTATCATGTAAACATACGATAACGATTACGACTTTAAGGAGAGAAAAGCAGACGCTTG
>JABLTM010068534.1_pt1 | contig 21849 bp, 10 predicted proteins | sample 7160121 | NCBI WGS metagenome assembly JABLTM01 (sample SAMN14651224, study PRJNA627086) | human gut metagenome | isolation source: feces | host: Homo sapiens
GCCGCCATACGCGGCTCCGCTCCGGTTGTGCTGAACCGTCAAGTAGCTGGTGCCTATACCTATGTGAAGGATATACCGTATCTTAAGGGTGCAGCAAAACTTCGTCTGGTTGCGTCTACATGTAATACTCAATTAGTGCTCGGTGCATTCAACAGCTTTGACTTGACAGGAAATGGCGCGAATAATGATGCTAACGTCAAGTATGTAGTGAATGGTACGAAGGCTGATGCAAGCAATAAGGTATTGTACGAAATCAACTTAACAGATTGGTTCAACGAAGTCAAAGATACTGACGGCGACTTCATCATTGATGGTGGCGATAACTGGAAATGGAACACTAACAACCCCACTGGTCCCAAATATGTTAACGGCTCTGTATTCGGTGGTCGGTTTGTAATTCCTTTCCAAAAGGCTGATGCCAATTCACTCGAACTACAGCTGACCAACAACGATGGCAGCAAGGTGCTTAGAACATGGGTTATCAAGCTTACAAAGACGACGCAAACTCTCACCGCATGGAGTGACAATGCGTTTGGTCTTGTATCGAACTACCAAGAAGATGCCTACAAATACAGCGTAGTCCGTAACCACCTCTATGGCGTAGGTAAGCGTACGTTCGATGGAACCCCCACGGATCCCAATCCCGACCCCAATCCTGAAACTGAAAAGCCTGGAACGAACGAACCTGAATCATTGAACAACAAGCAGGAGCTTATCTTGCGTGTCAATGACAACTGGGAAGTTATCCACGATATGGAAATCGAATAAATCGAATCCATGGATGATATAGATAGCCGGAGCCTTTGCTCCGGCTATCCTTTCTCACATACGTCGGCTCAAGGAAGAAAAATCCTATCGACGAATGTTTTTACTTAGAAAAACCTGAGACCCAAAGGCGGAAGATGACTTCCGCGACTTCTGATTCTTCAACCGAATAGTCCCCTATCCTAAGATATGAGCAAGATACATAGATTCGTGATGTTTGTGACCGCCTTGTGTTTAGCTGTCCTGACTGCCTGCACCGATGAGCTGGCAGACAACGGGGCTAAAAACAACCTGTCCACCCAAGTCACCCCCATGAAGGTGGAAAATCCGGGCGGTCTGATACAACAGGCAGACGGTACGTGGAAAACGCAAAACTGCCGTGTACCCATTGTAGGACCGGGTCGCGTACTCAACAATCTTTATGCCTCTACAGTCAGTGCCATTTCCCTAAAACAAGACCTTACACCGATTGTGGATACGGACATTGAGAACTATGCTTCAATGCCTATTACGATTGGAGCTGATTTAATAAAAGGTCCAATCGTCTCTGTCAAAGACCTCAACCACATTTATGCTGGTGAACAAAAAGTGGGATTCGTATTTCGCGATGCCAAAAAAGGCGGCGTAGAAGTACTCACACTGGAATTGCTCAAAGGGACTACAATTAGTACCTTTTTAAAAGGCAGACTGGTCGAAGAGCAACGTGTAGCAGACGATAAAGGAGCTGTCAAGCTCGACTTGCTTACACTCAACTCTAAGGATGATGCCGACCGCATTATCTGCATGAATGCAACTAAACCGTTTGACGAGGTACGCATGAGCTTTACGGGAGTTCAGGCCAATGTCGCTGTCTCACTTGCCATCAAATATGCCTTCGTCGGAGAAAACCCGGAAATCAGAGCGACATCGGAATCTAAATTCGAATACTTCTGGGGAACGACGAATAAGCCCAGTATCAATGATGATTGGAAAGGGCTGACACACCTTACAGACCTTTCAAAGAAAGAGGCTTCTCACCTCATAGATAATGATACCACAAACTTCGCTGACTTTAATGAAGGATTATTAAATAAGGATCGCGCCACCATCAACTTCAACCGCGAAATACCTACTGGTACAGAAGTGGGTATTTACTATTCTGGCGGTGAACTCTTAGGACTGGGCCTCTTAAGTAGCCAATACCCCTTCCTGACTACACTTAATCAAGACAACAAGAAGGTTGATGAGCTCAATCCACGTAAGTCCGTGCTTCATGTGGGCTTGCTCAATGGGGTTAACCATGGCAATATCAACCTTATTACTACCAAACCGTGCCAACAAGTGATGATAGAGCGTCCAAGTAGTTTGATCAGTAGTTTACCTATTCTTGGAGATATCTTAGGAGGGCTGCTTGAACTCAAGACCCTTCACGTCTACTACGCCTACATCCGCGAAGCCGTCAAGACCGACCCTGCCAACTATTTTACCTTCGGTGATGACAGCACCTATAACTATGTGTACACCCTGCCGAAACCCCAAGAAGGAACGGTGGAATACGTGTTGCTCGCACAACCCTATGGTAGCGATGCAAAGATTGAGAACGGAAAACTCGTTGGGCTGATGAAGGACGGTGCTTACCGCGTACAGGCACTCTATACGGCTAGTGACGGAAGACAGGTGAGCCACATCGGCACTATCTATCACCTGACGGCCACCCCTGTATCGGGTTGCAATAACTACATCACTGCCCGCAGTCACGGAGCCTACCCCACGGAAGCACTCGGTTCGAAAATCTGTCTGCTCTGCCTCTTCAATGGTACCAACAAACTAAGCAACGTGGTAGACTCGAACGATGACAACTATGCCACGGCTTTCCAGATTGCATCCATACTCGGCGAAAAGCCTGTGGCTGCCTTCCAATGGAACGAAGTGATTGAACCTGCTAAGGGAGAGAAACTTCGTACGGGCTTCATCGTACAGGCGAACAGCAAACTGCTCGACCTGACGGCACTGACACACTATAAAATACGCCTCTACCACGGCAATCAACTTGTTTCGGAAGACCCTGCAGTAGACAAATCGAATATTAAGTTGGGTCTACTTGGCTTCAATCAGGACAAAATACAGTTATCCGTCGAAACGGAAAGACCCTTTGATCGTATCGAGCTTTGGGATAAAGGTGTAGCCGGCGTGCTACCCTCCATCCGTCTTCACAACATTTTCTACGAACCAGTGAGTTGCCACGACGCTGACGGCGCTGGAGGTTGCATGGAGCTGATGACCAACCTCAAGGATAACTTGCAGGTGGACTATAAGGGAACGAAAATCGGAGGTCTACTGGATGTGGGCAAATCACTCACCGACCTCGACCTTATCTACGACGGAAGTACCCGAACGGGAACTGAAATGAACAATCTCCTTGGACTCGCCAGCGGAACAGATATCTCGCTGACATTCGACACGAAGAAAGCCAACCAGACGATTGGCATCATTCTGAAAGGAGCTGACGGACTGCTCAATGCTGGACTTCTGAAAGGGGCTAAGCTGACAGTTTACAAGGACGACACGAAGCTGACCCATGAACTCAATATGGATCTGCTCGGAGCAAACGCTCTCTCGGAAGGCGGCTATCACTACATTGAGGTAACACCTGATAAGGATTTCAACCGCATTGTATTCCACACAGGCACAGTACTCGATGCCAACCTGACTTTATTGGGCAAGAGCACTCTGTTCTGCGGTGTCTATCTCCGTCCCGACAAGGACAGCGACGGCATTCCCGACTGTGCCGACACGGAAACAGTCACCTCACAAATCACATTTGAAAATGATACTCATGCCTGCGTCGGCAATGATTTGCAAATTAAGGTAGAAAAGGCTCCAGCTGACCTGCCGCGCGTGCATGTATATTGTTGGAATGAGGATCTCAAAACAGAATACAACCGAGAGGCGACCCTTGCCAATAACACCATGACTTTAGCGGCTGAGGCTCATCTACCCGTGGGGCGCTATCTGCTCTATGTCTATTCGGAAGAGGGCAAGTTGCTCACAGCTGACTTGAAAGCAACCATTCATCCGTTGGTCAGCACTTGGAAACAACAACCCCAAAGTACCAATTGGAACATATGGGAAAACTGGGAAGAAGGAAGCCCCTGGGCTTGCACTAACGTGATTCTGCCTTCGGAAGCTACAACCTATCCCCAATTGACTGAAGAAGCGCATTGCAGCAACATCCACTTTGAACACGGAGCGGAACTGCTCGGTGCGGAATTCCTGCACTATGTCAAAGCTTCGGTAGACTTGAACTTGCAGGGTGGACGTACTTACTTGCTCTCAGCTCCGCTGCAAGGCATGGTGACGGGCGACTTCTTTCTGGCACCTGGTGCGCAGTGGAACCGCAACAAGTACTTCACGCCACTGGACAAAGACAACTATCCCGAAAGCCGAAACAAGCCCATCGTTTACCAACACGTATGGAACTGCGAGGCTCTGGAATACGATGACAAGGGACAGTCTACAGACGTTGGGAAAAAGGGAGGATGGTCAGCTGATTTCAATTCGGTCGATACGCATTACACACCCGGACAAGGCTTCCTCGTCAGAGCGGGCGGAGCGACAGACCACAACCGCTACACCTTCCGTTTTCCGAAGGAATACACGGAGTATCATTACTACGACTCGAAAGGCAACCTGCGTACACAAACGGCTACGGTGACGCGCGGTAAACAATCCACAAGTCTCTTTACCCCCAACACCCTCCACACCGTGACTCTACACAATACGAAGCAGGCCTCAGCAACCTTTGTCATGGGCAACCCGTTTATGGCACACCTTCGAGTGGCGGATTTGCTGAATAACAATCACGGCATTAAAGCAATCCGCGTCGTGAAGAACGGCATATTTGACCCCACTAAAGACGTGGAGAGTCAAACGGAAGAATACACACAAGGAACTACCCGACTGATTAAACCGATGGAAGGATTCTTTGTTATTGCGCAGCAACCGAGCAACGCACTCACCGTCAAGCTGACACCGGCGATGCTGACGCAGAGGAGCCAGGCAACGCGCCATCGGTCACACCTCAAAAGAAAATAAACCATGTATACGAAGATAAGACTTGGAAAATGGCTTTGGGCAGGTCTCCTGACACTCCTCACCATCGGTTGTGCGGATCAAGAGGAGCTTACAACCGACTCGACAACGCAAGGTTCCTACGCCCTTGTCCTCACCGTGGACAGCCAATCTAGGCAGGCCACGCGCACAGAGGTGGTAGCACCTGAGAATGACAAACGAGGGAAACAGCACGTGACGCGTGTGCAGCTCTACATCTACGAAGAGACTGACGACAGAAAAGACTTCAGCTGCGTTGCAACTGAAGACATTGGCTGGCAACACCTGGAGGGGACGCTGGCAGGACTTCCCACGAAGAGCCAGCTGTACGAACCGAAATACAAAAAATTCAAACCTGGCAAACGTTACCTGTTCCTAGCCGTAGGTTTCGATGACACCTATACGGAGAAAGACGGAAAGGTGACCTTTGAAGAAAAGAATGCTGTGGAAGCCTTCGGTAAGCCCGAAACCTTGGTCAAACAGGGGGAGAGATTCTCTACAGGATGTTTTGCCCTGCAAACGCAAAAACCGGTCAAACTCCTCAACCACTCGGAACCCTTTTCCGGGATGCAAATTTATACGACGGAAGATATCCAAAAGCAAGAAGGACGGAAACGCCCCTTGGAATTACATCGACGTGTGGCTGGCTTGTTGGGCTATTTCAAAGGATTGCCTCAAACAATTGAAGTCCATGGAACACCTCACCGTATTGCTCATGTAAAGTTGACACTTTATACGGAACAGAACCAGCGGGCACCCTTGATTCCGAGATTACCCGAAGGATTTACAGGTAAGCCCAAAGATGTACCCGATGATCGTTACTGCGATTTCATCACTTCCCCAAGCGATGAAACGGCACTGGCAGTTTACACGATACCCCAGCAGGGTGAATCGAACCCCGTCTTTCGCCTCGCAGCTTACGCCCTGCCTGCGGCTGCTTCGACCGAAAAGGGAATCAGTACGCTCAACCTGACCTTCCACAATAAGGAAGGAGTGGAATTGCTGCGCCGACGGATTCTCATTCGTCCCGAAGAGCGACCGACGCGCAGCGGTACGGGCATCATCGATACGCCCCTGCCCGAAGGAGACAGTCCACGACTGCACTACCCCATCCGCGCCAATAGCTTCTACCGCATGGGGACGGAACAGAGGCCGATTGACCTGAGCGGTACAACGACTGATATTATTGTAGACATTGATACGGTATGGGACGAATACTATGGCGGTGTACTGGGACAAGACAATCAGCCAGGTTTGGGCATTGACCCTAGTTGGGGTGATTACCCCGGGGGAACACTTGACGGGGAACAGCCTCAGCCCACTCCACCCGTCAATCATTGATTACAATGACATCGGCTGGTATTCCCAATCAGTACTTCCTCCCCAAAAAAGACTGAATCGTTACACAACTCTCTTGACTTATGAAAAGAAAATCCTTACGAAACACGGCATTTGCCTTGTTCGCCAGTATACTGCTGACAAGTTGTGCCACTGACAACGAACTGATAGCACCGCCTGTAGTCACGACCTTCCGCCTTGGCATGGACACACAAACGCGTGCTGCGCAAGCCCTCAATCCCACACAATATCCCACGAAACTTTACCTCTACAAAGCTACAGCTGACGCTATGGGAGAAACTTACTATGCTTTCGACCATTGTACAGATGTATCTTCCCAAACGGTGACGCTGGAAAACCTAGAACAAAATAACCGTTACAAGGCAGTATTCTTGAGCATTCCCGCCAAACAAACACCAGCACTACCTGAATTTACAGAAACACAACAGCCTTACGAAAAGGCGCAAGCGGAATACATCCACCAACCCGCCAACAACCAACAACCCGAGACGGACAACGACCTCTTTCGCAGCATTGTGGACTTTACGGCTTCGCCTGGAACAGGCACACAAAACGCTGTACTCACGCGGCAAAACGGAGCACTGGAGGTGCGCATCAAAGGCATTTCCAACCTATCGAAAGTAGAACTTCATCTCAAGGGGCACACCTCGCTTTTGCTTCAAGACGGTACGGGCGGTCAGGTATTAACTCAAGGAGAGCCTGTGGCCTTATCTAAGGTACAAACTTTCAAGAATGCACCCACACAGGTAAGAATCCGCATCAACCTGCTACCCCAAGAGGATATAACGGACCGAAACAATGGTAATGACAACTACCTGCTTGTTACAACCGATGTACCTGGCGAAGGCACGGGAATCATCAATCAGAAAGAAACAAAATACCCCATCAGATCAGCTCATCCCTCAATCCCTATCTACCCGAATCAGGTGACTTGGCTTACCCTGGGTAAAGACAATGATAGTTCGGGAGGAAACTTTGAAGTCTCCTTTGGCGATAAAGGCAACATCGACCTCGAAGACGGAGACTGGGACGGATGGAACGACAACTACACCAAGTAAACGAAAGGAATATGAAAAAGATATGGATAACACTCTTGTGCTGTAGCGCGATGCTCACAATGCCTATGCTAACTGCCTGCGACAACGAGCTTGAAATCACAGCGGAAGAGGGGCTGAACAATGAAGCTATTGATTCACAGGTACCAGAAGGCTACTTCCGGGCAACGTTCTTTCCTCAACCAGCAGGAACAACTTCTACTCGTGCCATCGTTAATGGTGAATCTGAGCAAATTCAGTCGCTGGTTTGCTTGATTTATCGCAAAAAGACAGATGACGCACAAAACGAATACTACGAATACGTAGATAGTAAACCTGTCATCACCTACAAAGGTACAGAAGCTACAGCTGGAAACATCACCCCCCAAACATACGTGTGGCCACTAAAGGAATCCATTAGCTTCACCCTGCCTAAAGGCGAATACAAAGCTGTTTTCGTGGGCAATGCTGACCGCAAACTCTTTGAAGGTCAGGGTAAGGAAAATGAGATTCTGACAAATATCCGTGGCAACATGGATCAGGCACGCATCAATATGCCCGACAAAGGTCCTCTCGCCTTCAACGATTACAACATGTTCTACCTCTGCACCGTTGACTTCAATGCGCTCAACCCTTCTCCCGCCGTATTGATGCAGCGCGTGGTCAGCAACAATGTGTTTAGCCGGAAGGCAATTGATGCAAATGCAGCGGTCAGCACGCTGGCTCAGAATCTGGTTAATCAGATTCGTGCGAACGATTTGACAACAGAAGTAGTACAAAGCCTCCTTCATACGGCATTGCTGGAGCCTGTATCCAAGGTAACTGGATTAGACAAAGCCTCCCAAGCGTTAACAAAGCTAGTCGACCGATTGGTCAACCTCCTCCTGGGCGATGTGGTACAGATGCTCAACGACCATTTACTACAGGAACTCACCACACGCTTACAAAATTCACTCAAGGGTACTGGTGGCGTCAAGAAGGATTTGCTCGGGCTGAGCTACATCATGAATCCCTGGAGCGCGGCAGAGGCTGTCGATGTGACATACACTTCTCTGCCCCGAAGCATTGACTTTAACCGAAACTGCCGCTCGCTTTATAACGAGACAACGTTCGACAACATACCTGTCAAACACACAATGGGGCAGCATAATGACACGCTCGATGCACACTTCTCCCTCGTAACGCTCTGCGGTCCGAGCAGATTAAAGGAAATCAATATCAACTCCACAAGCCAAGGCTACACGAAACTGTTGTATCCGATACTTCAAAAACTCGACAAACAGATTATAAACGGCTTGCTGATAAACATACATGTGCCGCTCAACTACACGCAAGAGTCAAACCTGCAGTACTCCACCAGCTATGAACTTCTTAACCTCACGCTGAATGATTTTAAAAAGGTGACAGACTCGAATGCTCCTAACTACGCGACACCAGTCGGTGTGACAATCTCGCTCAAAGACATTGTAAACCTTGAAGAATTAGTAAAGCGGCTGCTGGGCGACAACATCCTGTCAACCATTGTGGGAGGACTCACCGATAAGCTATTAGAACCCTTAGTAGAGGCATTAAACCAAGTGGTTATCAAAAAGCTGGACATCCAACTTCCTGGATTAGGCTTAAGCAACATCGTCCTTGAAGGCACTTGGGATGCCACTTACGTATCAGACGGTACGGTAGCTCCAACCACAAACGATGGTTCACCTACTCCCCTGCCGAGCAAACCGAAACCAGAGCAACCCGCTGGAATGGTTAGCAGGAACTAAACAAGGAACTATGCCTAAGTGTTACTGACAATGTCAGCTATAGCACCAACGAATAACGGAGGATACGCCCTTGGGGCATACCCTCCGTTATTTACTTTCATACAATAGTGCTTCGCACAGTGCGCTTACTTTTGGAAACGCTTGGCTTTGCCACGAACACCGCGTTTGTTCTTCTTGGCCTTCTTGTTATTCTTCTTCTCGGTAGCCAAGTGTTCACGGAAGGTGGGTTCGGCTACCGGACCGTTGCCATCGTCGACCAAAGCGAAGTCGAGCTGACGGCGTTCGAGGTTGGCACGTTCCACACGGATGCGCACTTTGTCGCCCAAGCCATAACGCTTGCGGTAACGGCGGCCTACGAGGCAGAAGTTGCGTTCGTCGAATTCATAATAGTCGTCGAGCAACATACGCAGGGGGATCATACCCTCGCACTTGTTTTCATCAACTTCTACGTAGAGTCCGAACTCTGTCACACCACTGACTGAACCTTCAAACTCCTGTCCGAGACGATCGGCCATAAACTCTACCTGCTTGTACTTGATGCTGGCACGTTCTGCCGTAGCTGCCAACTGCTCCATGTTCGAAGCATGCTCGCAGAGGTCTTCGTACTTGGTGGCATTGACCGAACGTCCTCCGTCTTCGTAACGAGTCAGCAAACGATGAACCAAGGTGTCGGGATAACGACGAATGGGCGAAGTGAAGTGGGTATAGTATTGGAACATCAAACCGTAGTGTCCGATGTTGTGAATGCTGTAACGCGCCTTCATCATGGCACGCAAGGCTACGAGTTCGACAACCTGCTCTTCTTTCTTGCCCTTGACATCGTCCAACAAGCGGTTCAGGCTCTTCGATACCTCCGCCTTTGTTCCCTCGGTGCGAATCTTGTAACCGAAACGGGCAATGAAGGCACTGAGCTTCTCCATCTTTTCGGGATCGGGCACGTCGTGAATACGGTAGGGGAATACTTTGGGCTTGCGTCCCTTGGGTACGACTGCCATCTTGGTCGCTACGCTCTTGTTGGCCAAAAGCATAAACTCTTCGACCAGTTTGTTGGCATCCTTGGCTACCTTGACATAGGTAGAAATGGGATGTCCCTTTTCGTCTACTTCGAAACGTACTTCGGGACGGTCGAAACCAATGGAACCGTTCTTGAAACGCTTCTCACGCAAGCACTTTGCCAAGCGATTGAGCAAGAGAAGTTCGGCGGCATATTCGCCCTCCGGCACGGCCCCTTCGGGCAAGCGTTCGGGATGTTCACCGGGCTGAGCGAGGTCTTCTGCCGATGCCGCACCGTTTCGCTCAAAGATGTATTGCACCTCTTCGTACGTGAAACGGCGATTGGAACGAATGACCGTGTGGGCCAAATGCCAATCGAGCACCTCGGCGTTTTCGTTCATCTTGAAGATGGCTGAATAAGCCAGCTTCTCCTCGTCGGGACGAAGTGAACAGATGAAGTTACAGAGACGTTCGGGGAGCATCGGGATGGTGCGGTCTACCAAATAAACGCTCGTTGCACGACGTTCGGCTTCCTTATCAATGATGTCGCCCTCCTTTACATAATGGGAAACGTCGGCAATGTGTACACCCACTTCCCAAAGTCCGTTACCCAATTCGCGTACGGACAAGGCGTCGTCGAAGTCCTTGGCATCGTGCGGGTCGATGGTAAAGGTGGTTACCTCGCGGAAGTCCTCACGACGGGCTATTTCTTCGGGTGTGATACCGGGATCGAGCTTTTCAGCTGTCTGTTCCACCCGTTCGGGGTATTTATAGGGCAAGCCGTACTGTGCCAGAATGGCATGCATTTCGGCTTCGTTCTCGCCCTGCTTACCCAAGATGTCGATGACCTTACCAATGGGGCTCTTGGAGTCAGTAGGCCACTCTACAATCTTGACCACCGCCTTGTCGCCGTTTTGTCCTCCCTTGAGCTTATCTTTGGGAATAAAGATGTCGGTAGCCAACGAACGGCTTTCGGTAATCAGGAAGCCATAACCCTGCTCGACCTGAAGCTGTCCGACAAATGTATCGTTAGCCCGTTCGAGGATTTCGGTTACTTCGGCTTCACGGGTATGTCCGGCACGGCGGGCCAGCATGGTGACCTTCACGCGGTCGCCGTCGAGTGCATGAAGTGAATTGCGCTCACAGACCAGAATGCTCTTACCACCGTCGTCGGGGACAAAGGAGTTGCGTCCGTTACGTTTGCGCACGAAGGTACCTTCCATTACATTGGAACGCACCGCATTGCGGTAATGACCGTTGCCATCGGTCGAAATATAGTCGTCCAGTACGAGGTCGGAGAGTGCATCAAGCACCACCATCTTCGTGGGATGATTAGCCGCCTTGAACTTCACAAAGAGGTCCTTTACGTCGAAGTCCTTCTCTGGTTCTTGATTGAACATATCGACGAGCATTTGCGCCACCGCCTTCTTCTTCAGACGTGACGCGGCCTTGTTCTTTTCTTTTCTCGCCATAATCGTATGATTTATAAAGTGATTAAGCTGAAGCATAGAGAAGTGGAGGCTGATGATGCTCGTCCCCGACGTTAGGAAAGGGGGAACAGTCGGAATGCCCTGTCCAAATCACAAGTACATTCCCTTATAAGCACTCGCTTGTGCTCGCATCCGCTTCGTCTGCGCTCAGTCACACAGCCCGTCATCCGCTTCGACTCCCATTTCTTCAACCGGCATTCGTACAGAATGCCTCAATGGATAGAGCAAAGTAACGGCTTTTTAAAACAATGCATGGGGGTTTTACAATAAAAAACACGGGTCAAACGATTATCTTCCTACTTTTGCCCCCACTTCTACCACTTCGGTCTGAAACGTAACAGAAAAAGAGGCGAACGGGGCATTGTGTACCGTTCGGAGTTACGGCTTTCTATGTGCCCCTTTACCCGCTACATTATCCATTTCTTTAAACAGTTTCCCATCGCTATGCGTTATTTCCTCCTTCTTCTCACCCTCAGCTTGCTTCCTGTACTTGGCTGGAGCCAAAAAGCAGGTAGCAAACCAGACTCCACGCAGGTGGAAGAAACAGAGGTGCCCCTTCAGACGCAGGTAGGCGAAACAACGTATAAAGGGCGCACCATTCCACACATTGTTTTTCCAACCTTGCCGAAATATGCGCCCATGGAGTTTAAGAACGAGAAGGAGCGCGAGCGTTACAACCGCCTGGTCTACAATGTCAAGAAGGTATTGCCCTGGGCAAAACTGACGAAATACACCATCCTCGAAACCTACGACTACCTGGAGACCTTGCCCGACGAGAAGGCACGCAAGGCACACATTAAAAAGGTGGAAGCGGGACTGAAGGAACAATACGGTCCGGCACTTAAGAAGCTCACCCGCTCACAGGGACGCCTCTTGCTGAAGCTCATCAACCGCGAATGTAACCAAACGGGTTACCACATTGCCAAGGCCTTTATCGGGCCCTTCAAGGCGAACCTCTACCAAGGTGTCGCTGTGCTCTTCGGCAATAGCCTCAACAAGAAATATGACCCCGAAGGCGATGACCGCTATACGGAACGGGTGGTTAGAATGGTCGAAGCGGGGGTCATTTGAAGCAGTAGCTAACGGCTTAACTTCTCAAAGTTGGGCAGGCTCCCTATCCACGATATAACATCCAAAACGACTCAAGCCCTGTAGGGAAGACACGCAACCCTATCACGGATTGTGGTGTCACTTCCCTACAGGGCTTGAAGCGTTCTTAAAAACGGGGGTGGGAATCATGAAGTGAATCCCTACCCTCCTTCACAGAGTAAGTTTGAAATGTCACGACATTGAAAAGAGTTCGTAATCTGCGGTCGATACTTTTGCAGTGTCAAAAAGCAATCGCATAACTATCAAAAACTTACTCATGACTTCAAAACTACTCCTCAGCACAGCTACTTGTGCCCTTTCACTCCATGGTCTTTCTGCTCTTGCTGCCAATGAAGTGCATGCTGCCGCTCATGGCTTACAGACGATCAATGCGGGACAAGGCATGACCTTGCGCCAAGCGTTACCGCAGACTCTGGCGAACACCCAAACGGCTCAGACGAACGAGGAAGGTGGAAACCTACAAGTAACGACAACGCACTTTGAGGTGGGGCAAACGGTGGAAATCACATACAACAATTTACCCGCAAAAGCTACCATCAGTGTGTACAAGGACCAGGCACGCATCCCCCTCAAAGAGCAACTGACGCTGACGGAAAAAGCCGAGAAAGGGGTATTCACCCTGGGCGACCAGCTCGAAGCGGGTGACTACACGGTGCGTTGCACCAATGCAAAGGGTGAAGACATTACGACCCCCATCCTGTTTAGTGTCAGTGCTCAGGCTTGGACGAAGGGTCCCAAGGATATATTCGTGATGAGCGACATCCACGTGATGAGCCCGGAATTGCTGATTAAGGAAGGCAGTGCCTTTGAAAAATACTTGGCCGGCGACCGTAAACTGTTGGCTGAGAGTAAAGATATATTCTATACCATGATTGACACCATCCTGGCACAGAAGCCTGAGTTGGTGCTCATCCCCGGCGACTTAACAAAGGATGGCGAATTGCTTAGCCACCAGTTGGTTGCCGAACAATTAAAGCGACTCAAGCAAGCGGGCATACAGACACTCGTTGTACCGGGTAATCACGATGTGAACAATCCCCACGCTTATGTGTTTGACGGCGACCAGACGCGCTATGCCGAAACGGTTAGCCGCGAGAAGTTTGCTGAAATCTACAGCGAATTTGGTTATGGCAAGGATGCCAAGCGCGACCCGCAGTCGCTCAGCTATGCCGTTGAGGCTCTGCCCGATGTGGTGGTGGTAGGTATCGATGCTTGCCGTTACGAGGACAATACCTTTGTATCACAAGGTGCGGATAAGGATGTATGCGTCACTTCGGGCCGCATCAAACCCGAAACGCTGCAATGGATCAGCCAACAGGCGCAGGAGGCACGCGAGAAGGGCAAACAGGTGTTGGCTGTCATGCACCACAACCTTGTGGAGCACTTCAACGGACAGGCCACCATCGCTTCGCCCTATGTAGTTGAAAATGCAGCCGAAGTACGCAAGGTATTGATGGAGGCAGGCATCCGCACGGTCTTCACAGGCCACTTCCACATTCAGGACATTGCCAAAGACTACAACGAAACGAAGACGGACTCTATCTATGACATCTCAACGGGTTCGACCGTGACTTACCCTTGCCCCTTCCGCCAAGTACGCCTCAACGAGGACAATACGGTGATGGAGTTGCGCGGCAAACTGCTCAAGAGCGTGAAACTCAACGGCCAGCTCGAAGCAAACTTCGGACACTATGCGCAGGAGAAGTTGGTCAGCGGTCTCGAACCAATGGTAGGTGGGCTGATTTCGGACTACTGGGATACGATCCAGAAGGTGGTAAGCGACGCTACGGGTAGCCTGGGTGACCTGGGAGCCGCTATCAAATTTCCCGAAACGCCTGAGGAACTGACTGCCATGCTGATGGAATGTATCGGCGAAGATGCCATCAAGGCTTACTTGACCTTCTCTGAAAGTAACGAAGACAAGAAGGCTTCGGAAGTATTACAAAAGCGCATTGTGACCGACGGCATCAACAAATTGGTCGACAAGTTGATGGGTCGCATTTTAGGTGTAGTGGCCAAACCCATCGTACACGAAAAGGTAGACCCCATCCTCAACACCGTGCTAGGCAGCCTTTTGGGCAACATCACGAACAATGGTACGGACAAGGCGAATGTGACCAACGACCTTGACCTCAGCATCGACATGCCGCGCAAGGTGGTTAGCCAAATTGCAGACGTAGCGAATGCAACGGAGGCTATGCAGGTGACTCCGACCCTGACGGACGGTCCCATCCGCATTCTCTTGCCCGAACTTGCTCAGTCGGCTCGCCTCTGTATCTACGACCTCAACGGCCGCATTCTCTACACAACGGAAGTCCCGGCTGGTGCGCCCTCTGTACTCCCCTACCGCTTCCAGCAAAAGGGTGTATACCTGGTGAAGTTGATTGGTCAAGGCAATGCCGTGAAGGTAATCGTGGAATAAACGAAACGAACTTACACTTCCTTCGCTTGGGTTCGCTTGAAGCGAAGGAAGTGTTCCTTATAGGATGTGTTTAAAAACGAATAGGAGATAAACGCTTAGCACAGCGGTTTATCTCCTATTTTCGTATGTAAACCAGACTCTCAGGCCGAACGTACTTTTACTATAAAAGGTGCACACGTCATTGTGTGCACCTTTTATGATTAGAACATTACTATTTCAATCATTCACGAACTTCTTGGACTTTCCTCATTACGATAGAAGCCAAAAAAAGGACGAGTTTCCCCGCCCAAAGATGTTTTCACAACGGAATAATCCTTATTGTGATTAGCTGAACAGGGGCAAAGTTAAAATCTTTTCTTTAAAAAATCAAATAGAACGTAGAATATTTAACTTTGCAGGCAGCAAATAAGTCTGCTATTAGGTTGATAACTCTAGCATAGAATGGCTCGTAAAGCAACAACACCTATAGCAAAGGGCGAATTCTTCTGAAAAAACATTTTTCCCCTTCTCTTATTTACCAATCACACTTATTGCATTAACAATCAACATCTCTATATCATGAATGCCAAGCACTACATTCTCGGCCTAGACATGGGTACAAACAGCATCGGATGGGCCGCTATTGACGCTGAAACCCAGCAAATCATAGCAACGGGTAGCCGTATTATCCCGATGGACGAACGAAGTATCACCGATTTCGACAAAGGTGTATTACAATCGTCTGCCGCTCAGCGCACCCTTTACCATCGGATGCGCATCACCAACGAACGAGCTAAACAACGCCGTGAACGTTTACTCCGCGTTTTAAACATACTGGGATTCTTGCCCGAACATTTCCGCCAACAGATTGATTTTGAAAAGCACTTCGGACAATTCAAGAATCACAGCGAACCGCTGATAGCCTATTGCCCTGATGCGACGGGCAAGAAGGAATTTCTCTTTCGTCAATCCTTCGAAGAAATGCTGAACGAATTCCGTCAGGTTCATCCCGAGCTCGTTGCAGAAGGCAAGAAGATACCCTATGACTGGACCCTCTACTACCTGCGCAAGAAGGCCTTGACTCAACCTGTCAGTCGGGAAGAACTTGCCTGGATTCTCCTAAGTTTCAACGCAAAGCGAGGCTATTACCAACTCCGCGGCATTAGTGATGAGCTGCAAACAGCCGACGACCAAAAACAATTTTGCGTACTAACAGTCATGCAGGTAAATCAGGGCAAAGAGGTCAAAGCCGGCTCACAGACCTACGAGTATCATATCGTCTATGACAATGGCAAGGAGGAAACCAAAAAAGGCAAACAGGCTCCCTACCCAATTGGCCATCAGTTTGAAGCCATCTGTACGACCAAGACCAACAAAGACGGCACTACGACCTTCAGCACCAGCACTCCCGACCCAGAAGACTGGACACTGGTCAAGAAGAAGACGGAACACGACATCAAGTTGAGCGGTAAAACAGTGGGTGCCTACATCTATGACGAAATACTCGCCCAACCTTCCGTTAAGGTACGCGGCAAATTAATCCATACCATCGATCGCAGCTTCTACCGCAGCGAGATGGAACAGATACTCCGTGCTCAAACCGCCTTCCATAAGGAATTGCGTGACGATGTCCTCTTGCGCCGCTGTGCCAATGAATTGTACCGCCGTCCTGAGCGTCAACCTCGCATCGAACAACTGGTGAAACAGGGATTCCTCCATCTGTTGGTAGACGACGTATTGTTCTACCAACGTCCACTGAAAAGCAAGAAGAGCGAAATCGCTGACTGTCCGTTCGAACAATACCACTATGTCAATCGCACCACAGGCGAATGTGTTGACGAACCCGTCAAATGTATTCCGAAGTCACATCCTCTCTTTCAAGAATACCGTCTGTGGCAATTCATCCATAACCTCCGCATCTATCAAAAAGAAGCCGAGGTCAACGGCCGCATGGTACTTAACTACGATGTGACCGACCACTTCCTGCCCAACCACGAAATGCGTTGCCAGCTTTTCGACTACCTCAACGAACGTGCTGACGTGAAGGAATCTGTCCTGTTAAAGTTCAAGCCCTTCGGTTTAAGCAAGAAGGCCGACCTTGAACGCTATCGCTGGAACTATCCCAGTGAGAATACCTATCCCTGTAACAAGACACTCTACACCATTCCGAAGGACTACCGCCGCTATTTTAACCAAAAGCTTTGGCACATTCTCTATTCCGTCAGCGACCCCGAACAAATAGTCAAAGCCTTGCGCAGCTTTGCTACAGAGCATCAGATTCCCGATACAGACGCTTTTGTAGCATCACTAACTTCAGTCGTCTTCTCCGAAAAGGACTATGGTTCCTTCTCCGAAAAAGCCTTGAAGAAGCTCCTTCCCTTGATGCGTTGCGGTAGCCGTTGGCAATCATCCGCCATCGATGAAGCCACCCAAGAACGTATTCAGCACTTCCTGCACGAGCCGTCCCACGAAGATTTCTCTGACAGCGTACGTAAGGCGTTAGCCAACTGCCACTGCATCGAAGATTTCCAAGGTCTACCCGTCTACCAAGCCTGCTATGCCGTATACGGCCGACACTCTGAAGCCGCCGACCTCACAGCGTGGAAGTCACCTGACGAACTCGCCTACTTCCTGCGCTACACCTTCAAGCAACACTCCCTGCGCAATCCTGTAGTAGAACGCATTGTGCTGGAAACCCTCCGCATCGTCGAAGACCTTTGGCGCAAATATGGCAAGATGGACGAAATCCATGTCGAAATGGGGCGCAACTTGAAGCAAAATGCCGAAGGACGTAAGCGCGATTACGACCGCAATCAGGAGAATCAAGCTGCCAATTACCGTGCCCGCCGATTGCTACAAGAGTTTGCCCGTTACGAAACCGACATTGAGAACCTCCGTCCACACTCTCTCTATCAGCAAGACCTCTTCCGACTCTACGAAGAAGAAGTCCTGGGCAATTATGCCGACGAAGTAAAGAAGGACAAACAAATTGCCAGGACCATTCAGAGCTTAGGGCGTCCACTCGAAGCCTGCAAGGTCACCGCCAGTGAAGTACATCGCTACCGCCTTTGGTTAGACCAAAAGTGTAAGTCTCCTTACACGGGGCAACCCATCTCTCTTGCCCGCCTCTTTACCCGCGATTACGAGATAGAACACGTCATTCCCAAAACGCGTTACTACAATGACTCGATGAACAACAAGGTCATCTGCGAAGCGGAAGTCAACAAGGACAAAGGCAACATGACGGGATACGAATACATCCTGCAACGTGGCGGAAGCATCGTACAGGGCGCTTTCGGCAAGACCTTCACTATCTTGAAACGCGAGGAATACGAAGACTACATTAACCTCCACTTCAAGCACAATCGTGCCAAGAAAGCCAACCTCTTGATGGAGGATGTGCCTGCAGAGTTCTCCGAACGCATGCTCAACGATACCCGCTACATGAGCCGCGTCGTGCTTTCCCTGCTCTCCAAGGTGGTGCGCGATGACGACGAAGTTTCCTCCGTTTCGAAGCATGTACTCCCGACCAATGGCAGCATCACGACGCGCCTCAAGTCAGACTGGGGCATCAACGATGTGTGGAACGACCTCATTGCTCCCCGTTTCCAGCGCATGAACGAACGGATGCACACCGATGCCTTCGGCGAAATGCGCAATGAGTCGGGCAAGCGTTTCTTCCAGCCATGCCTCCCGCTCGACATTCCTCAGATAGACAAGAAACGCATTGACCACCGCCACCACGCCATGGATGCCATCGTGATTGCCTGCACCACCCGCAACCACATCACCTACCTCAACTCCGTTTCCTCTCACGACGGTGACAATGCGACCCGCATCGACCTACGCACTAAGCTCTGCCTCAAGCACCACACCGATGCCAACGGCAACTACCAGTGGCTCTTCAAGAAGCCTTGGGACAGCTTTACACAGGACGTTCGCGCCGCACTCTCGAACATCGTGGTCAGCTTCAAGCAAAATCTGCGTATACTGACTTCCAGCAAAAAGGGTGGTTCGTCTATACGCAAGCCGCTCCACAAGGAAACGTTCTCGGGCAAAGTCCTTCTACAACAAGTAAAGACCATCAGCCTGAAAGATGCACTTGCCGACTGGCATCAGATTAAGGACAAAACCTTGCGCCAGGAAATAAAGCGTTTGCTTGCAAAAGTCTATCCTGCGGGCAATGTCAGTCAACTGATCAAACACTTCAAGTTACAAAAGAACCTCTTCAACGGTAAAGACATCCGCAAGGTTGAGGTCTACACCTACAGCCAAGGTGAAGAAACCCAAGTAGCTAACCGAAAGTTGCTGGACAAGACACTGACGCTGAAGCAGATTGAGTCGATTACCGACAGCGGCATCCGCAAGATTCTCATGCGTCACTTAGCCAACTATCAAGACGCTGCTGGCAAATACCGTACCGAAGAGGCCTTCTCTCCCGAAGGACTGGCTGAAATGAACGCTCATATCCGTGAACTGAACGACGGCAAACCGCATCAGCCGGTTTACAAGGCTCGTTTTTCGGAAATCCAAGGGCAAAAGTTTGCTGTAGGCCAGAGCGGTGCCAAGGCCAAGCAGTTTGTAGAAGCAGCCAAGGGAACCAACCTTTTCTTTGCCATCTATGCCAACAAGGACGGAAAGCGTTCTTACGAAACGATTCCGTTGCAGGATGTCATAGCCCGACGAAAGCGAAAGGAAGAGGTAGCACCAAGTGTCAACGAACATGGTGAACGTCTGCTCTTCACCTTATCTCCAGGTGATTTGGTTTACCTGCCTATCGAAGAAGGTGTAGTACCACAGGTGTTGGATAAAAAGCGAATTTACAAGGTGGTGTCTTTTAGCAAACGTCAGTGCTTCTTTGTTCCGCAGTCGTTTTCAACCACTCTTTACGACAAATGTGAATGGGGCAGCATGAATAAGATGGAGTTGACAGATAATAAGGAAAACATCAAAGCCCTTTGCGTCAAGCTCAAAGTCAACCGCTTAGGTGAAATCATAGAAATCATCGACGGACAATGATTAAGAAGACCCTATACTTTGGCAATCCTGCCTACCTGTCACTGAGCAACGGTCAGTTGGTGGTCAAGATGCCCGAAGTGGAAAACGCTAAGGAAGTGTCGGACCTCATCCGCAAGGAGAGCGTCCGCACCCTTCCAATCGAGGATTTGGGCGTAGTGATACTCGACCACAAACAGATTACCATTACCCAAGCGGCCATTGCCACCCTGCTCGACCATCAAGTAGCCCTGATTACCTGCAACGAACGGAGTATGCCCACAGGGCTGCTCCTACCGTTGCAAGGCAATACCCTCTACAGCGAGCGATTCCGCTCACAGATTGACGCCTCCCTGCCCCTCAAGAAGCAACTCTGGCAACAGACCATCCGCGCCAAGATTGAAAACCAAGCCTACGTATTACAGGAACAAACACACGAAGTTCCCAAGCGCCTTCTCCGCTTGGCACAAGAGGTCAAGAGCGGCGATTCGGACAATTGCGAAGCACAAGCTGCCGTACATTACTGGAAATACGTCTTTCCTGACATCCCCGACTTCCTGCGCGACCGCGAAGGAGCGGCTCCCAATGCTTTGCTCAACTATGGTTACGCCATTCTCCGCGCTGTCATCGCGCGGGCATTGGTGGGTAGCGGGCTGCTTCCCGTTGCAGGCATTCATCATCACAACCGCTACAACGCCTATTGCCTGGCCGACGACATCATGGAGCCTTATCGTCCCTTTGTTGACCAATTGATCATTGCCACGATGCGCAAAATGGAAGTGACCGACACGCTCACCACCGAACTCAAGCGCGAAATGCTAATCATTCCCGTGCTCGATGTGCGCATACAGGGACGACGCAGTCCACTGATGATTGCAGCGGGACAAACTACCGCCAGCCTAGCCAAATGCTTTGCTGGAGAAAGCCGGAAAATACTTTACCCCACTTTTGAATAATATGCTCAACCGATTAAACGAATACCGTGTTATGTGGATAATAGTCCTGTTCGACCTTCCCACCGATACGAAGGAGCATCGCCGCGATGCTACCCGTTTCCGTAAGGACGTGATGGGAGATGGTTTTACGATGTTTCAATACTCTGTGTATGTGCGCCAATGCGCCAGTATGGATCATGCGAAAGTGCATATCAATCGCGTCAGAAGCATGATGCCCGTCCATGGCAGAATTTCTGTATTCTGCATTACAGACAAACAATATGCTGAAACCCTTGTCTTCTACAATCGGGAAAAGAAGGAAGCAACCGATTCTACAACTTATCAGCAATTGGAAATGTTCTAAAATTAGAAATGGGATTTCTCGGTATAGACCAAGAAATCCCATTGATTTTATCATTCATTTTTTATTTCTAAAGCAACAACAGAATTCCTGAATATCAATACTTTCAGAGAATCCTATTGTTGATTACCTTGCGAAGGTAGAAATGTTTCAGCTAATCACAACCTCAGGTGGGAACGGCGATTATCTTACCGGATTGTTGATTACCTTGCGAAGGTAGAAATGTTTCAGCTAATCACAACAGAATTGTCCGATTCAAAATCTTCAAAGAAATTGTTGATTACCTTGCGAAGGTAGAAATGTTTCAGCTAATCACAACTCCTTATTCATCTACAAGTCCGTTTTCTCCATTGTTGATTACCTTGCGAAGGTAGAAATGTTTCAGCTAATCACAACAGGGGCTTAACGGTGAAGGTATCACCAGCCATTGTTGATTACCTTGCGAAGGTAGAAATGTTTCAGCTAATCACAACTGCATTCGAAAAACGGCTGAATCCGTAGAAATTGTTGATTACCTTGCGAAGGTAGAAATGTTTCAGCTAATCACAACC
>JABLTM010062350.1_pt1 | contig 21730 bp, 19 predicted proteins | sample 7160121 | NCBI WGS metagenome assembly JABLTM01 (sample SAMN14651224, study PRJNA627086) | human gut metagenome | isolation source: feces | host: Homo sapiens
AGGCCAACGGGAGAAGGGTTGTTAAGGAACTCGGCAAATTGGTGCGCTGGGCAATGCGCTGGGCTTCGATGAGCTTGCCCTCTGCGGTGAACTGCTTCACCTGCGCGTCGCACTCGGCGCGGATCTTTTCCAGCGCGGCGGCCTTTTTCTCGGCGCTGACAATGTAGTGGCTGGCCGGGAAGATGGCCACATGCTTAACCACGTTCTGCTTGGTGCCGGTGAGGGGGTTGAACTCGGTGATGCGGTCGATCTCGTCCCCGAAGAACTCCACCCGGATGGCCAGCTCACTCATATAGGCCAGATAAATGTCCACCGTATCTCCGTGGACGCGGAACTTGTTGCGGACAAAATTTACGTCGTTGCGCTCGTATTGCAGGGTAACCAGCTTCTGGCACAGTTCATCCCGCTCCATCTGCATGCCGGGCCGCAGGCTGATGACCATGCTGCGGTAGTCAATGGGGTCGCCCAGGGAGTAGATGCAGGACACCGACGCCACGATGATCACATCCCGCCGTTCCGAAAGCGCCGCCGTAGCCGAGTGGCGCAGACGGTCGATCTCGTCGTTGATGGCGCTGTCCTTTTCAATATAGGTATCGGTGCTGGGGATGTAGGCTTCCGGCTGGTAGTAGTCGTAGTAGCTGACAAAATACTCCACCGCATTGTTGGGGAAAAACGAGCGGAACTCGGTGCACAGCTGGGCTGCCAGCGTTTTGTTGTGGGCCAGCACCAGCGTGGGCCGGTTGCACCGGGCGATGACGTTGGCCATGGTAAAAGTCTTGCCGCTGCCGGTAACGCCCAGCAGGGTCTGGCAGCGGTCACCCCGCTGCACCCCCTCCACCAGCGTTTCAATGGCCTGGGGCTGGTCGCCGGTGGGCTGATACGAGGACACCAGTTCAAATTTTTCGTCTGCCACTGCAGCTCTCCTCTCCGGCTCTCCGCCGGGCGAAGAACCACAATTGGTTGTATCTTTCAATGCGATTATAGCACAGTAGTTTTATAATGTAAACAGGTATTCTGCACTCAGGGCCAGAAAAGTGTGCCGGTCTTGAAGTCGTAGATGGGCAGCCGCCCGGCATCCCGCATGGAAAAGCACTCCGTGTCGGTCAGGATAAAGTGGTCCAGCAGATGGATGTTCACCAGCCCCAGCGCCCGGGCAATGCTGCCAGTGGCCTCCATATCCTCCATGGAGGGCAGAGCCACTCCGTTGGGGTGATTGTGACAGAGCACTACAGCGTCGGTGCCGCCCTTGATGGCAGTGGCCACCACATCCTTCACGTCCAGGCTCACCCGGTCGGAGGTGCCCTCCCGTAGCCAGACCGCTGCTTTGATGTGGCGGCGGGTGCTCAGCGAGACCAGCATGGCGCGCTCGTAGTCAGACCAGGCAAATTTTTCCATCAGATAGCTGCCCAGCTGTTCCGTGGTCTTGAAGCAGCGCTTTCCGTCGGTGCGGCTGCGCCCGTAATACCGGCTGACCTGCGGCAGCATGTGCAACAGTCTTGCCGAGGTGGGGCCGATGCCCTCCACGGTGCATAGTTCTTCCTCACTGGCCTCCAGCACAGAGGCAAAGTCCCCGAACCGCTCCAGCAGGTTGTACGCGATCTCGTTGGTATCCCTCTGAGCATTGGTCGTATACAGGATATATTCCAGCACTTCATGGTCGGCCAGACTGTCCAGCCCGTAGTTCTGCACCCGCTCCCGCATACGCTGGCGGTGCCCCTGATGCCGTTTGTATTCTGCCATGGCGGTTCTCCTTTTCAGCGTTCTTTCTTTATAGTACCCATTTCCGGCACGGAACTCAAGCCCCCGGGCAAAATATTCAGGGCGGGATGCGTTGACTTGGCTGGTTTTGTGTATTAGTATAGTATCAGTTATTTTTTCTGAGAAGCAAGGAGTATTGCATGAAACAATATACCGCCACCACCAACGACGACGGCGTGCGCCTGTCGCGCTTTGTGCAGAGCGTGACCCGCGATTTTCCCACCAGCCTTTTGTACAAGAGTTTCCGCAACAAGCGGGTGAAAGTAAACGGCAAAAAGGCCGCGCCGGAGTACCGTCTGCAGGCCGGGGACCTGATCGAGCTGTACATCAACGATGAGTTTTTCCCGCCGGAGGGCGCAAAACCCGAGCCGAAGGCTGTGCCCAAAAAACAGCCGAAGCAGCCCAAAGTCACCGTGATTTATGAGGATGACAACATGGCCGTGCTGTACAAGCCCACCCACCTGCTGTGCCACAGCGACCGCACTGGTGACGCGAACCTTGTGGATGCCTTTACCCAGTATCTGGCCGAAAAAGGTGAATACGACCCCCACGGCGAAAACCGCTTCAAGCCCGGCATCTGCAACCGGCTGGACCGCGGCACCGAGGGGTTGGTGATTGCCGCCAAGAGCTACGCCGCCCTGCGGGACATGAACGAGATCATCCGCACCGACCTGCTCAAGAAGGAGTACTATACCATCACGGTGGGCATTCCCCAGAGCGGGCGTTTCACCGCATGGTGGGAGCACGACGAAAAGAACAACAAGGTGAGCATCCACGCCCATCAGGCGCAGGACGAACACCGCAAACAGATCATCACGGATGTGGATGTGCTGCGCACGGCCGGGCCCTTTGCGCTGTGCAAGATCGGCCTGGTCACCGGCCGCACCCACCAGATCCGTGCCCATCTGGCCTATCTGGGCAAACCCGTGCTGGGCGACATCAAATACGGCAACCGCAAAATGAACGAGCGCACCGGCACAAAAACGCAGGCCCTGTGCGCCGTGCGCATCACCTTCCGGGAAATTCCGGAGGAAAACACCCTGCACTATCTTTCCGGCAAGGTCATCAAACTGAAGGACCCGCAGATCGTAAAGCAGTTTGACGCACTGGACAAAACCAAACCGGACCCTGCCAAAGGAGAATGAATCATGGAGCTGAATGCCTATTTCAAAAGTCTCGTGGATCAGGACCGTGCAGCGGTCGTGATCTGCGACCTGGAACACACCATCATCTATATGAACCCCGCCGCCATTGCCAGCTATGCAAAGCATGGCGGTGCTGCCCTGCTGGGCAAAAGCGTACTGACCTGCCACAATCCGCAGTCCCGCCAGACCATCCAGCGGGTCATCGACTGGTTTGCCGCTGACAAAAATCACAACCTTATTTACACCTACCACAACGTCAAACAGAACAAGGACGTCTACATGGTCGCCCTGCGGGACGCCGACGGCACCCTGATCGGCTATTACGAAAAGCACGAATACCGCAGCCCGGAAACCATGAAGCTGTACGATATGGAGTGACCTCTCATGCAGAAAATTGACCTTGCCGTCTGGCCGCGGGCGGAGCTGTCCCGGCAGATGGCCGTGAGACGCTGGGCATGTGCCTGGAAGTGAACCACCGTTTTGTGGACGGCTGGCATCTGGGGCAGTTTTACCCGCACCTGCAGCAGGCCATTGATGCACTGAAAATTTGATGCTCTATAAAAAAGCGGATGCTTCCCGTCAAGGGATGCATCCGCTTTTGGTTTGTCTCAGGCCTGCACCGCGTACTTTGCCCGGTGCTTTTTGAGGTAGTACCCAATGCCGATGGCATCGGCCAGTGCCCAGCCGATGGGCACACTGAGCCAGATGCCGGTGACGCCCAGCGGGGTCGCCGACAGCAGGTAGGCCAGCGCCACACGGGTGCCGAGAGATGCGATCGTGAGCACCACCGACATCTGGGGCTGATTGACGGCCCGGTAGTAGCCGTAGAGCAGGAACAGAATGCCAATGCCGAGATAGCACGCGCCCTCAATGTGCAGATAGTGCACACCGGCAGCAAGGATGGCGGTTTCCGCCGGGTCAATGAAAATGCCCATGAGCGGCGCTGCAAAGGCGCACACCAGCACACTGATGACGATGCAGAACGCCGCACTGCACAGCCCTGCACTGCGGATGCCCTTGCGGATGCGGTCGGTCTGGCCCGCGCCGTAGTTCTGGGCCACATAGGTGGAAAAGGCATTGCCGAAGTCCTGCACCGGCATGTAGGCAAAGGAGTCGATCTTGACTGCCGCTGCAAAAGCCGCCATGATCACGGTGCCGAAGCTGTTGACCAGCCCCTGTACCATGAGGATGCCGAAATTCATGATGGACTGCTGCACGCTGGTCATCACCGAAAGGTTCAGGATGGTGCCAAGGTTCTGTTTGTCCCACCGGCAGTCCTCTTTTTTCGGGCAGAGCTGCGGGAACTTTTTCAGGGTGTACAGTCCGATGCCGATGCCGGACACGAACTGCGAGAAGGTGGTGGCTGCCGCGGCCCCCCGCACGCCCCAGTGCAGCACCAGCACGCACACCAGATCCAGGATCACATTGAGCACTGCCGACACAGCCAAGAACAGCAGCGGGACCACGGAGTTGCCGATGGCCCGCAGGAGGTTTGCAAAGTAGTTATACAAAAAGGTGGCCGTGATACCCAGAAAAATGATGCGGAGATATTCCTTCATCAAAGGGATGATCTTCTCCGGTACCCGCAGCACCCACAGAATGCCGCCCAGCCCCAGATACACCAGAACATTCAGTGCCAGTGCCATGCCTGCAATGAGCACAAAGGACTGGAACACGCTCTGCCGCATGCGGGCCTCTTCCCCGCTGCCGTACTGCATGGAGACGGCTGCGCCGCTGCCCATGCACAGCCCCAGCAGGATGGAGGTGAGAAAGGTCATGAGGGTGTAGGACGAGCCCACCGCCGCCAGCGCATCCGCGCCGAGGAAGCGCCCCACCACCCAGGTATCGGCGATGTTGTACATCTGCTGCAACAGGTTGCCGAACATCAGCGGCAAAGCAAACAGCAGGATGCCCTTTGTAATGGGGCCTTTGGTAAGACTGCGCTGCATGGTTCTGCGATCCTCCTTTTTGTTGATCGTATAATGCGTCTGATGCGTCAAATAGGGTTGACAGCCGGGCCGGAAGTTTTTCCGAGAATGATCCGGCGGGTGGGTCCCTGCTGCCGCAGGCAGTAGGGCGGGCAATGGAATGGCCCGTTGCATTCGAGGAAAAAGCTCCCGGCGCACCCGTCGGTCAGCCCTGCACCGCAAACCGCTGTCGGTATTCCCGGGGCGTGCAGTGCTTGATCTCGCGGAAGGTCTTTGTAAAATAGCTCAGGTCGGTAAAGCCGCACTCGGCCCCGATCTCGCCGGTGCGCAGGCGGGTGGTCAGCAGCAGCCCGGCGGCTTTTTCAATGCGGTACTGTTTCACATACTGGATGGGCGTGGTACCCAGCAGCTGCCGGAAACTGCGCAGGCAAGCGCTTTCGCTCAGGGCCACACTGTCCGCAATGCGTTCCACGGTCAGTTCCTCGGCATAGTGTTCCTCCACAAAACGCAGCATCTGTTTCATGCGCTGGGCCGCCACCTGCTCCTGCCGGGAGCTGCGACACTCGCCCACCGGGCAGTGGGCCGCGAGGGTGTGCAGCGCCGCCGAAAGCAGATACCGAACCCGGTTCTCGTAGTCGTCCGGTTCTTCGTCCACAGCGTGCCAGGCCTCCCACAGCCGGGCCAGAACTTCCGCCTGCCAGGGCTCCCCCTTGCTCAGCAGAAAATAGGACGGTACACCGGGCTGCAGCAACGGCCGGATGAGCTTTTGCCAGTAGATGGTGTCCATCCCGCCCACGAGCCGCGGGTGAAACACCCCGCTGCGCAGCGCTGAGGGACCTTCTGCCGCAAATTCCACCGCATGGAGCACGCCGGAGTTGATGAACACACCCTCGCCTTCCGCCAGACAGATGCGCTTTTTGTCCACGCCCACGGTCACGGTGCCCTCGTAGGCGAGGATATACTCAAAATCCTCATGCCAGTGCCACGGCACCGAATAGCAGGTAAGCCGTTCTTCGTAGCACGCAATCGGGAACAGTGCGCTGCCGTGCTGCACCAGCTCCCGCCCCTGCGGTGTGGATGGGATGCCGCAATTCAATGCCAGAGCCATCTACGGGTTCCTTTCCGGGTTTTCAACATTGCCGGGCCCTCTGCGCCGGTTTTGTCATAAAAAACGACCGTTTTTCTTCTAACGCCCTGTGACATTGTGTGATATTATGATAACAGCAACGCACAAGAGGCATTGCAAGTATAGCATGCTTGTGGGAGGAACTCAAGCCTATGGTCTCGCTTCTTTTGCCCATCATTTACACTGCTTTTATCAGTCTGGGCCTGCCGGATTCCCTGCTGGGGTCGGCCTGGCCCACCATGTACCCGGAGCTGGGGGTCCCGGTGTCCTGCGCGGGTATCCTTTCCATGATCATCTCGCTGGGCACGATCCTTTCCAGCCTGCAGAGCGACCGGCTGACCCGGACCCTCGGCACCGGCAGGGTCACGGCCATCAGCGTGGGCATGACCGCCGCAGCGCTGTTCGGGTTTTCCATCTCCACACAGTTCTGGATGCTCTGCCTGTGGGCCATCCCCTACGGGCTGGGTGCCGGCAGCGTGGACGCAGCCCTGAACAACTACGTTGCCCTGCACTACAGAAGCCGCCATATGAGCTGGCTGCACTGCATGTGGGGCATCGGCACCATGGTGAGCCCCATGGTCATGGGCGCGGCGCTGACCCATGGAATGCACTGGACGGTCGGCTACCGGGCCATTGCCCTGTTCCAGGTCCTGCTCACCGTGGCGCTCGTGGTCAGCCTGCCCCTGTGGAAGGAGCGTCGCACGGAGAGCGGCACCGAAGAAACCGCCCCGCAGGCACTGAGCTTGCGGCAGGTGTTTGCCCTGCCGGGCGCCCGGGAAGTGATGCTCTGTTTCTTCTGCTACTGTGCTCTGGAAACCACCGCCGGGCTGTGGGCCAGCAGCTATCTGACCCTGAGCCGCGGAGTGGCTGCCGAGACTGCCGCCAGCTTTGCCAGCCTGTTCTATTTTGGCATCACCGCCGGACGAGCAGCCTGTGGCTTCATCACCATGAAATTCAACGACACCCAGATGATCCGCATGGGGCAGATCATTCTGGCCGTGGGCGTAGCTGCTCTGCTGATCCCCGGCCCGCAGGCCCTTGCACTGGCCGGTCTTGTGCTGGTGGGGCTGGGCTGTGCGCCCATCTACCCCAGCATCATCCACTCCACGCCGGACCACTTCGGGGCAGACAAGTCACAGGCCGTCATCGGCATCCAGATGGCCAGCGCCTATGTGGGCAACCTGACCATGCCGCCGCTGTTCGGCCTGCTGGCCAACAACATCACCCCGGCCCTGTTCCCCTTCTACCTGCTGGCGCTGCTGGTGCTCATGGTTTGCATGCACGAGCAGCTGGTGCGTAAGACCCGCCGCAGCTGATTTTTTGCCATTCTCCTTCTCGTATACAGCAAAAGGCTCCCTGTCCGGTTTCCCGGGCGGGGAGCCTGCTGTTTTCGGGCCAATTACAGGATGCGGCGGCTGATGGCATTGGCCACGGCAAACAGGTCGTCCTGTCCAATGAAGCCGAACTTTGCCTCGTGCTCATCCGCAAAGCATACGGTCAGCTGTGAGGCCTGCAGCGGGTCACCGAAGCCGGCGGTCTGGATGCCGAAGTGCAACACCTTGCGGTAGGGCAGTACGAAGATCTCCTGCCGGGTGCCGGTCACGCCCTGCATATCCACCAGAATGATGCGGTGAGTGGTAAAAACCACCTGATCCCGCACCGTCTTGTAGGCTCCCACAATGGTCTCGCCGTCCAGCAGCAGCTTCTGTGCATTTTTGCAGATGTCCTTTTCCGGAATGCGGACAAGGTTCTGCATGGGTTTGTCCCGAAATTCCATGGTCAACGCCCCTTTCTGTTTGCTTCATTGTAGCACGCGCCGCCCGGCTTTACAATACGTCCTCTCGCCTTTTGACACCGGATGTGGTATACTGACACCCGGAAGAACGACATCAAATGGAAATGAGGCCCGACTTATGGAGATCATCATTCATCAGGCGATCCTGCATGTGCTGGACACCACGCTGGACGCCCCTGTGCTCAGCGGCAGCGGCATGGAAATGACCGCCGAAAAAACCGCCTACCTGCAAAACCACATCGAAAAGCTGCTGGCCAGCGACGAGATCCGCCAGTGCCGCCCACTGCCGGACTCCGCCTTCCGCAACGAGCTGGAACACAACGGCGACTTTGTGGACCTGTCCTGCCGCATTGCGGGGGTGCTGTTTGACTACATGCATGCCCACACCACCATCCCCGGGGCAGACCTTGCGGTGGTGGATTTCACCCGCGACGGCGAACCCTGGCTGGGCATCCTGAAGCTGAACTACAAAAACGGCTACACCCACTACACCGAGACGGTGGAGGGTGCCCCGGTCAACTCCATCATCCAGCAGCGGGCCTGCCTGCCCACCCAGAGCGGCAAGGTGGAGGAGGGCGCTCTGGTCAACCTGACCGACTATTCCATGCGCCTGTTGGAAAAGAAGTACGACATCGACGGCCACAAGGAGTTCTATCTCTCCACGGTGGTGTTCCAGTACACCACCGCCCAGCCGGAAAAGAAAAAGCTGCAGGCCATTCAGGAGGCCGCCGTGCAGGCCGTGCAGGAAAACTACACCGACCAACCCCATGTGGAAGCACAGGTAGCCATGATGATCGCTAATCAGGCCGCCGACAACGACAATCAGGTGTCGGTGGAGCAGGTGCGCCGCCAGCTGGAAGAGGACTATCCGCTGGCCGCCGTGCCCTTCGATGACTATGTGGAGAAGAGTGATGTGCTGGACTACGCCCAGCAGTCGGTGACCGTGACCCCCGCCCGCATCCGCCGCATGGAGAGCCGTAGCATCCACACCGCCAACGGCATCGAGGTGAAGATCCCCACCGAGCTGCTGAACGAGGAATCCGAGGTGGAATTCCTGCACGACGCCAATGGCAGCGTGTCGCTACTGATCAAAAATGTGATCCTGTAATTCTATCGGTCAGACCCCGTGTTCTCTCTTGCGGAACGCGGGGTTTTGTGCTATATCTATGTTGTATTTATCGTTAAATGCAACATAGATGGAGGAACCCGCAATGGAACTCGCACAGATCACGGCCGGTCAGGTCGTCATGTTGTTTCTGCTCATGGGCACCGGCATCGCCGCTGTGAAAACCGGCGTGCTCAAACCGGAGGGCAAGCAGACCCTTTCCAACCTGCTGGTCTATCTGGTGGTGCCCGCCATGATCGTGAACTCCTACCGTATGGAGTTCAGTATGGAAATTTTGCACAACCTGCTGGCCTCCTTTGGGATGAGCCTGCTGGCCCTGCTCATCGGTACCGGCATCACGCTGGCCCTCACCGCCCGCCGCAAGGACAGCCGTACCCCCATCTTCCGGTTCGCCTGCATTTTTTCCAATGCGGCGTACATGGGTTTTCCACTCATCTCGGCGCTGTTCGGGTCCGAGGGTCTGCTCTATGCCAGCGCCTATGTGACCGTGTTCAACATTCTGCTGTGGACCATGGGCTACGGCTTTGTGAGCGGGAGTTCCGACCCCAAAGAGGTCCTGCACAGCCTGCTGCACACACCGGTGCTGTACGCCATGGTGATCGGCCTTTGCATCTACCTGCTGCAGATCCCGGTGCCGCAGCTCATCGCCCAGCCGCTGGAGCTGATGGCCAACATGACCACACCCCTTTCCATGGTCATCACCGGCATGCTCCTTGCCGCCGGGGACCTGGGCTGCATCGTGCGCAGCAAGCCGGTGTGGAAGCTGGCCGCCGTGCGCATGCTGCTGATCCCCGCCGTCTGCCTGGCGGTGTTCGGGCTGCTGGGCTTCCGCAGCATGACCGCACAGGTCGTTCTGCTGCTGGAGTGCTGTCCGTCGGCCGCCATCACCTCGGTGTTTGCAGTGCAGTTTGGCCACGACGAGAGCTTTGCCGCCGGCAGCGTGGTCCTGACCACCCTGCTCAGCATCGTGGCGCTGCCGCTGTGCGCACTGGTGGTCACTCTGCTGTAACGTTTTCACCTCCTGCATTTTTTATGGCCTGTTCCGGCAGACGCAAATCTCCATTTGCACGAATTTTGCCCGTTTTGCCGTCTTTCGGGCCATTTGTGGGCAGTTTTGCCAATCGTTTTTCATTTTACAATGAAATTTTATTTCATCCATGCGTTTCCATACTGAATGCCGCCCGGCGGTCTCTGCAACTTTTTATCGAAATGCAACAATAACACATGGTTTTTTGCGTTTGGATTTACTATTATAGAAGCAGACAGGTGCCCCGCTTCGCTGCGGGCATGGCACCGCTTATCCCGTGACCATCGCAAAAGGAGGATTTCTCATGATGAAGCCCATTTCCATCTGGAAGCAGGAGCTGGCTGATGGCGTGCACACTGCGCGTCTGGCATCGCTCTACTGCTGTGCTCCTGAACAGACCCCCGCACAGGCTGCCCGCTATGAGGCAGTGCTGAACGGACTGGAAGCCACCTTTGGCACCCACGCTGAGGCTGGCTTATACAGTGCCCCCGGCCGCACCGAGATCGGCGGCAATCATACCGACCACCAGCACGGCCGCGTGCTGGCCGGCAGCGTGAACATTGACATGATCGCTGCTGCCGCCCCCAACAGCCTGAACCAGCTGCGGGTACAGAGCGAGGGCTATGATCTGTGCGTCATCGACCTGGCTGACCTTGCTGCCCGCAAGGAGGAAGAAAACACCACTATGTCCCTGCTGCGCGGCGAGTGTGAAGCGTTCCGCCAGCGGGGTGCAGCCCTCTCCGGTCTGGACGTATACGTTGCTTCCAACGTGCCCAAGGGCAGCGGCGTTTCGTCCTCGGCCGCCTTTGAGGTGCTGATCGGCGTGATCCTGAACGACTGCTTCATGACCAAAAAGGTCTCCCCCATCGAGATCGCACAGATTGGCCAGTGGGCGGAGAATGTCTACTTTGGCAAGCCCTGCGGTCTGATGGACCAGATGGCTTCCAGCGTGGGCAACATCATCACCATTGATTTTGCAGACCCTGCCCACCCGGATGTGGAACCGGTGCAGGTGGACTTCTCCAAGGCAGGGCTGGCGCTGTGCATCCTGGATTCCTGCGCAGACCACGCCGACCTGACCGATGAGTATGCTGCTGTACCTGCCGAGTGCCGTGCCGTGGCTGCCGTGTGCAGCGGCGAGGTGCTGCGGGACGTGCCCTTTGACACCTTCCTCGCAAAGCTCCCGGAGTGCCGCAGGCAGTGCGGCGACCGCGCCGTGCTGCGCGCCTTCCACTTCTACGCCGACAACGACCGGGTTCCCCAGCAGGTGGCTGCTCTGCGCAGCGGCGACTTTGACGCCTTCCTGCAGCTGGTCACCGCTTCCGGCGACAGCAGCTGGGAGTACCTGCAGAACGTGATCCCCGCCGGGTACAAGGAGCATCAGGAAATGGGCGTGACCATTGCGGCCGCCAAGCATTACCTGCAGGGCAAGGGTGCCGTGCGTGTGCACGGCGGCGGCTTTGCCGGTACGGCACAGGCCTTCGTGCCGGTGGACATGCTGGCCGACTTCAAAGCACACATGGAAGCCATCCTCGGTGAGGGCCGCTGCCATGTGCTGAGCATCCGTCCGGAAGGAGGCGCTGTGCTGTGATCTCCACTGCCATTCAGCAGCTCGTCAACTATGGTCTGGACACCGGTCTGATCCTGCCCGATGACGAGATCTACATCCGCAACCAGCTGCTCATGACCATGCAGCTGGACGACTTTACCGCCCCCGAGGGTGAGGTGTGCTACACCGACCTGGAAAGCATCCTGAAAACGCTGGTGGACGATGCCGTGGCCCGCGGCGTGTGTGCCGACAACAGCACCGCACGCGACCTGTTCGACACCAAACTCATGGGCGTGCTGACGCCGCGTCCCAGCATTGTGCGCGCCAACTTTGAGGAGCGCTACGAGAACGAGGGCCCGCAGGCCGCCACCGACTGGTTCTATAAGTTCAGCCAGGACACGGATTATATCCGCCGCTACCGCATCAAGCGGGACCTGAAGTGGGTGGCCAAGACGCCTTACGGTGATCTGGACATCACCATCAACCTTTCCAAGCCGGAAAAGGACCCCAAGGCCATTGCAGCCGCCAAGCTGGCCCCCCAGAGCGCCTACCCCAAGTGCCAGCTGTGCGCCGAGAACGAGGGCTATGCGGGCCGCATGAACCACCCCGCCCGCGAGAACCACCGCATCATCCCGCTGACCATCAACGACAGCGCCTGGAACCTGCAGTACAGCCCCTATGTGTACTACAACGAACACTGCATCGTGTTCAACAACCAGCATACACCCATGAAGATCGAGCGGGCCACCTTCCGCAAGCTGCTGGATTTTGTGGGCCTGTTCCCCCACTATTTCGTGGGCAGCAACGCTGACCTGCCCATCGTGGGCGGCAGCATCCTGAGCCACGACCACTTCCAGGGCGGCCACTATGAATTTGCCATGGCCAAGGCCCCCATCGAAAAGGCATGGGCGTTCCCCGGCTTTGAGGACGTGGAGACCGGCATCGTACACTGGCCCATGAGCTGCATCCGCCTGACCTGCGAGGATGATGAGCGTCTGGTGGAGCTGGCCGACAAGATCCTGACCGCCTGGCGCGGCTACACGGATGAGAGCTGCTTCCTCTTTGCCGAGACCGACGGCGAGCCCCACAACACCATTACCCCCATTGCCCGCATGCGGGATGGCAAATACCAGCTGGATCTGGTGCTGCGCAACAACATCACCACGCCGGAACACCCGCTGGGCGTGTTCCACCCCCATGCCAAGCTGCACCACATCAAAAAGGAGAACATCGGCCTTATCGAGGTCATGGGTCTGGCCGTGCTGCCCAGCCGCCTGAAGCAGGAACTGTTTGATCTGGCAGACGTACTGGTAGCCCGCACCCCCGTCAGCGAGTACCCCGAAACGCTGCAGAAGCATGCGGAGTGGGCGCAGGACATTCTGGCCCGTCACCCGGAGCTGAACGGCGACACCGTGCACCTCATCCTGCAGGATGAGGTGGGCCAGGTGTTCGCACAGGTGCTGGCCGATGCCGGTGTGTACAAGCTGGACGAAGCCGGTCGTGCCGGGTTCGTGCGGTTCCTTGCCAGCGTAAAATAACCTCAAACTATCACAGGCCCCGCCGCAGATCTCATCGGCGGGGCCTTGCCATACAAGGAGGAAACGTTTATGCCTTATACTCTGGAAGTCTGCGTGGACAGCACGGCCAGTGCACTGGCCGCCAAGCGCGGCGGAGCTGACCGACTGGAACTGTGTGCCGACCTGGTGATCGGCGGCACCACCCCCAGCCTTTCCCTGCTGCGGCAGGTCAAAGCCGAGACCGGACTGCCGGTGCGGGCACTGCTGCGCCCCCGCTTTGGTGATTTCTGCTACGACCGCTATGAGCTGGCCCAGATGGAGCAGTCGGCCGCAGAGCTGGTGGAAGCCGGGGCGGACGGCATCGTCACCGGCGTGCTCACCCCGGACGGCGTACTGGATGTGGACGCCCTGCGTCCCATCTACGCTGCTGCCCGCCGGGCGGCAGCAGCTGCAGGCCGTCCCGTTGCCTGCACCCTGCACCGTGCCTTTGACGTCTGCCGGGACCCCTTTGCCGCGCTGGCCGCCGCAAAGGAACTGGGCCTTGCCACCATCCTTACCAGCGGGCAGGCCGCCAGTGCGCCGCAGGGAGCCGAGCTGCTGCGCCAGCTGGTGGAAGCCGCCGGGAACGATGTGGAAATTCTGGTGGGCGCCGGCGTCTCCGCGGGCAATCTCCCGGCGCTGGCCGCCCAGACCGGTGCCCGGGCGTTCCACCTCTCCGGCAAGCAGGTGCTGGACAGCCGCATGACCTTCCGCCGGGAAGGCGTGCCTATGGGCCTGCCGGGCTTTTCTGAGTTTGAACTGTGGCAGACCAGCGAAACCAATATCCGTGCCGCGCGTAAAGCGCTGGATGCCCTGTAAAAATCGCCCTCACGCAGAAACGGCCTCTCCTTTCGGAGAGGCCGTTTCTCGTTACAATGCCGGTGCTTCGTTGTCCTCATAACCGACCATCAGGCCGCCCAATTCGGCATAGTAGCTGCACAGGCCGCCGCAGGGACTCACATCCACCTGCGCCCCCGGGAACACCGCGTGCAGCATCTTTTTCAGCCGGTCGGCGGCGTCAGGGTTGCTGCAGTGGGCAATGTGTACCCGGCCGGAGACAAAACCGCGGCCCTTCATTTCCAGCACGATGCGTTCCAGTGCGCCGTGTTCGCCGCGGGTCTTGCACAGCACCTCCAGCTCCCCCGCCTCACTGGCCTGCCCGATGACCCGGATGCCCAGCATCCGCGCCACGGCAGCTACCGCCGGTTTTACGCGGCCGTTGCGGGCGAGGTTGGCCAGCGATTCCAGCGAGAACAACAGGTGCGTGTGCCGGTGATAGGCCAGAATCCTCTCGGCGGCATCATCAAAGGCACAGCCTGCCTGCACCAGTGCCGCCAGACGCTCGGCCAACAGGCGGCATTCCGGCCCGGCCGACAGACTGTCCAGCACGAACACGCGGGCACCTTCGTGCTCCTGCCGGTATTCCTCGGCGGCCAGCTGGGCCGCGTTATAGCTGCCGGACAGTGTACCCGTGATGGTGACCACGAACACTTCCTCCGCGCCCTCGTAGGCCGCCAGCCAGTCGGCCACATTGGGGCAGGATGTGCCGGTCTTGCCCTTATAGCTGCGCAGGGTCTGGGCCATACCGACCGCATCCAGTTCTGCCGTGTCCAGATATTCCCCATCGTCGGTCACGATTTTCAGCGGCACACAGGCAAAGTCCACCCCGCTGAGGGTATACAGGTTGGAGGAAGAGTCCACAACGATCTTGGTTTTCATACAGTACATCTCCAGTTTTATCGTTCAGCGGCGGACAGCCCGCCGGGCTTATTCGGTTTCTTGTGGACATCTTATCAGTTTTTCAAAAACCTGTCAAGCAATTTCTAGTATTTGATAAAAAGTTTTCACACTCCCGTTGACCGTTTCCATTTTTTGCGCTATACTGAAACTCAAAGATTATCCACTGAATGAACGGGAAGTACACTGCTATGAATGCTGAAACCAAGCGCCGCGTTGCGGCCTGCGCCGCCGGGTTTGCCCTGCCCCGGTACCGCGACCTCCCTGCCGTAGGGCTGTATCTGGACCAGACCGTGCAATATGTCAACGCCTGCTTCCGCACCTTTTGCGGGGTAGAGCTCACCCCGTCCATGGTGAGCAACTATGTAAAAAAAGGCATCCTGAGCCACCCGGTCAAAAAGAAGTACACCCGGGAGCAGATCGCCTCGCTGATGTATATCGTGGTCTCCAAAACAGTGCTGTCCATGGAGAACATCGACACCCTGTTCCGGATGCAGCGGGCCAGCTACTCGGCCCGGGACGCTTATGATACCTTCTGTAAGGAGCTGGAGCAGTGCCTGCCCTTTGTGTTTGGCTGCAGCAGCACCCTGCCGGAACCCGCCCCTGACGCCACCGACGAACGGCTGCTGTTACGCAGCACCATCCTTTCGGCTGCCAACAAGATCTATCTGGACTGCTGCTTTGACGCTTTGCGGCAAGAGCAGGCCCTGTGGGAGGATATTCTGCCGGACTTGGCATAACAAAAACGGGAGACAGCATCAACGCTGTCTCCCGTTTTTGTTATTTTGCGATTCGTCCTTCTGCCTTGCCGGACGAGATGTAATGCTCGTAGTATTTCACGTTATCGTCGCCAAATGCGGCCACAAGATCGGGGTTATTTGCCTTGTATGTGTTCAAATTGAACTCGCTGCTTCCCTGCCGACCTTCTTTCATGCCGTTGGTCACAAAGTGTTCAAACAGTGCTTTCTGGTTTGCACCGAATGCATCTGCAAGATCCGGGTTAAGTTTCAGGTAATCCTGATAATTGTAGACGGCCTGATACTGGGCAAGCTGCTGGGCAAACGGCGGGTTTTGCAACTGTATTCCCCGATGAGTACCATTGTCAACGTTTCTTACAGTTTCTGTGCTCCCATCCATATAGGTAACAACAGCATAATCCACATTGATGTGGTCGATTACATTACTTCTCCATCCCATATCGCCAAAACCAGCCAATCTGTTGCACATTGTATTCTGGATTTCATCTTCAGATAGGTATGTGCAGCTGTCGCTGTCATCTGTATCTGGTACAACAAAGAAGTTCCCATACAAATCACAGTAGACCGGTGTCAGAATATCATCATCGCCGATTGAAACAAAATAGTCCGTATTGGTATAATATTTAAAGGGACTATCCTCCGAAAGTCGACGATTCACGTTCAGCTGTGCATCAGCATTTCTTATAACTTGAAAAGGCTGTTCAGGCCCAACTACAGTTAACTTCTTTGTTGCAAAAGCAGGGATAGGATCTCCGACACGATTGTATGCAGTCGTATAGAAATCAATGTACTTCATTGTTTTATTTGTGTTATTACGATAATAAAACGTTGGATTCCACGCACAACCATTTCCCCATTGAACTTGCAACGTTATTACTTCGACGCTTGGCTTTTGGGCCGCAAATGCGCTGCCACAAAAACACATACACAGCAGAGCTGCAGTAAGCAGAATGGCTGAAAGTTTTCTTTTCATGTTGATTCCTCCTTCTATGGAAAGTTTTCTTGCCATCAGTATACCGCTATTTAAACCATTTTTCAATAAAGAAAGAAGTCGTCACATGTCACGACCCTTTCTGTAAAAAAGCAACAACGGAAAATCCGCAGATTTTCCGTTGTTGCAAATAAAATATTATTTCCACTAAATATAGCCAGAGCAAAGCGGAGGCCATTCTAAATCATCTACCAAAAAGACCGTGCTCTCCTTTTCCGGAAAGCACGGTCTTTTGTATTTTTTGCAGATTCAGGCAGATCAGGTGTCCTGCAGCTCGCCGCGGCTGGCGGCCTTGAGGTAGGCAAAGATGAAGCCATCCAGGTCGCCGTCCATCACGGCGTCCACATTGCCGGTCTCGTAGTTGGTGCGGTGGTCCTTGACCATGGTGTAGGGCATGAACACATAGCTGCGGATCTGGTGGCCCCAGGCGATCTCGTTCTGGACGCCCTTGATGTCCTCGATCTTGTCCATGTGCTGCTGCTTGGCGATCTGGTAGAGCTTTGCCTTCAGCATTTCCATGGCGTAGTCACGGTTCTGGAACTGGCTGCGCTGGGTCTGGCAGCTTACCACGACGCCGGTGGGCTTGTGGATCAGACGCACTGCGGAAGAAGTCTTGTTGATGTGCTGGCCGCCGGCACCGGAAGAACGGTACACCTGCATTTCGATGTCCTCGGGGCGGATGTCCACCTGGATGGTGTTGTCCAGCTCGGGCATCACTTCCAGCGAAGCAAAGCTGGTCTGACGGCGGGCATTGGCATCAAAGGGCGACACACGCACCAGACGGTGCACGCCGTTCTCGCTCTTGAGCAGGCCGTAGGCGTTGGCGCCCTTGACCATCATGGAAGCGCTCTTCAGGCCGGCTTCGTCGCCGTCCTGATAGTCCAGCACCTCTACGGTCATGCCGTGGGCCACGGCCCACTTGTTGTACATACGGTACAGCATCTCGGCCCAGTCCTGTGCTTCGGTGCCGCCGGTACCGGCGTGGAAGGTAAGGATGGCATTGCTGTGGTCGTACTCGCCGTTCAGCATGGTCATGAGCTGCAGCTCATCCACAGCCTTGCCTACGGCGTTCACAGCCTCTTCGGCTTCGGGGATCATGGCAGGGTCGTACTCCTCGTCCAGCATCTCGATCATGGTCTCGGCGTCATCGTACAGGCCCTGCAGCTTTTCAAAGCGGCTCAGCTTGCCCTTCAGGTCGCCCACCTCGTCAAACACCTTTTTGCTCAGGTCGGCGTCATCATAAAAGCCGGGGCGGGACATGGTGTGCTCCAGCTCCTGCACACGCTTGCGGGAAGCCTCGATGGCCAGAGCCTCTTCCAGGTCCTTGACCGCCTTGGCATAATCGGCAAGCTGCACTTTCAGTTCGTCAATGGTGATCATTCTCTTGTTCCTCTCGTTCCGGGTTGGATCTACATTTAGGGAAGCGGTCTTTCGGGGCGACCCAAAAGACACAGTTTATACACAGATACTTCATTAGTATACCGAGAATCTGTGGTAAAGTAAAGAGGAAAAACGGTTGATCTGCTGGAATTTTGAAGAATTTCACCTTTTCTTTTGCCAGGTGGGAGAGTATAATACCAGTATGAACCTTATCACTGGAGGAAAACATGCCGAAATATTATGGCTGTCCCTGCGAGGGCTGCGGTGAGCCGCTGACCCTGAAAGATGACATCGTGGTCTGCCCGGACTGCGGTGCCCCCTATCACCGTACCTGCTACGAAAAGCTGGGCCGCTGCATCCACAGCCCCGCCCATGCGGCCGGGTACGAGTGGCATTTCCCGTATCAGGATGCCGAACTGCGCACCTGCCCCAGCTGCGGGGAGCGCACGCTGCGCAGCGAAGAGACCTGCCGCTGCTGCGGCGCTGCCCTGCCCCCGGAGACGGAAGCGGATGAGCAGCTCAATGACCGCAAAGCCGCACAGGACGAGCAGCACGGCGGCTTTGACTACGAGCGCTTTTACCGCCAGTACGAGCAGCAGACCATGGACCCGCTGCACCGTAACCTGCAGGCCGCTTTCGGGAAGGATGAGCTGATCGACGGCATCCCCAGCAGCGACTGGATGACCTACATCGGCACAGCCGCCCCGGCCTACCTGAACGATTACAGCCGGATGCAGCTGCAGCACACCAAAATTTCGCTGAGCTTTTCGGCGCTGCTGTTCGGGCCGTTCTACTTCTTTTACCGCAAGGCCTGGAAGCCCGCGTTTGCCTTTCTGGCCGCAGAATTGCTGCTGTTCGTGCCCACGCTGCTGCAGATGATGCAGATCACCGGCAGCTCGCTGTCTTTGGGCCTGAGCGATTCCACCTATGTGGTGCTGGGCCGCGTGGTGTCGTTGGCCAGCTTTGCGCTCATGCTGGTGCGCGGCATGTTTGCCAAGTGGTTCTACCGCAAGAGCGCGGCGGAGCACATCCGGCGCATCCGCGCGGAGTTCCCGGACGATGCCCAGCGCAGCGTGGTGCTTTCGGCACAGGGCGGTGTGAGCTGGGGTGCTGTGCTGGGGTCGCTCCTGCTGCTGATGGTGTTCGGTGCCTGCTGCAGCATGCTGCTGGGCCCCAATCTGGATGTTCTGCTGAACATTCTCTCCTGATGCGATTTATAAAGGAGTTTTTATCATGAAAAAGGTAACCAAAGCTGTGATCCCCGCTGCCGGTCTTGGCACCCGGGTGCTGCCGGCCACCAAAGCTATGCCCAAGGGCATGCTGCCCATCGTGGACAAGCCCGCCATCCAGTATCTGGTGGAAGAGGCCGTGCGTTCCGGCATCACCGACATCCTGATCATTCTGGGCCGCAACCAGAGCGTGATCGAGGACCATTTTGACCGCAGCCCGGAGCTGGAAGAGAAGCTGGCCGCCCCCGGCAAGGAAAAGATGCTGGAGGAATGCCTTGGCATCTCCAATTTGGCCAACATCTATTTTGTACGCCAGAAGCAGACGCTGGGTCTGGGCCATGCCGTGAGCATGGCAAAGCCCTTTACCGGGGATGACCCCTTTGTGGTGATCTACGGCGATGATGTGATCTGGGGCGAGGACCCCGTGTGTGCTCAGCTGATCCGCGCCTACGAGGAGTTCGGTCGTCCGGTGGCCGGTGTTTCCGCTGTGCCCTGGGCCGATGTGAGCCGCTACTGCAGCTTAAAGACCACCCCCATCCACGACAACTATTTCTTTGTGGATGACATGATCGAAAAGCCCAAAAAGGGCCAGGAGTTCAGCAACTACTCCATCCTGGGCCGGGTGCTGCTGACCCCGGAGATCTACGACCTGCTGGCCCACACCAAACCCGGTGCCGGCGGTGAGATCCAGCTGACCGACGCCATGGCCGAGTACGCCCGCAATTACGGCGGCATGACGGCCGTGGAGTTTACCGGCAAGCACTACGACATGGGCAACAAGCTCAAAGTGGTAGAGGCTCAGGTGGAGCTGGCCCTGCAGCACCCGGAGATCGGTGAGGACTTCCGTGCCTACCTGAAGGAGTTCTGCAAGACGCTGTAAACAAAATGATATTGCTGCGCAAATGATGCGGCTTGCGCCATGATGTCTGCTGCGCAGAGGATGTGCGCCGCACAGCGGCGCAATGAAAACACCCCGGAGGCTTTCGCTTTTCCGGGGTGTTTTTCTATGCTGCCGTAGTGTCCTTCATGCGCCGCAGCGCACATCATTTTTTCGAAGCAAAATATCATTCGAAGAACATCATTTGCACCGCAATATCCTTTATTTTGCCTGACTGGGATGCGGCACGGGCGGCTGCTTTGCAAACAGGGCCTTCAGGACCAGAGGAGTAGCCACGCTGGACACCACGATCAGCAGGATGACGGCGGTAAAGTACACCGGGTCCACCACGCCGACAGCCAGACCCTTCTGGGCCACGATCAAGGCCACCTCGCCTCGGGTCATCATGCCCACGCCTACCTTCAGGGAGTCGCCCCAGCTGAAGCGGCAGATCTTGGCAGCCAGGCCGCAGCCAATGATCTTGGTGATCAGTGCCACCAGCACAAAGCAGACGCAGAACAGCAGGATCTCCGGGGTCAGGCCGCTGATATCGGTCTTGAGGCCGATGGAGACAAAGAAGATGGGAGCAAAGATGATATAGTTGCTGATATCCACCCGGCGCTCCACATAGGGTGCGTCCTCCATGGTGCACAGCACGATGCCTGCAATGTAAGCACCTGTGATATCGGCGATGCCGAAGTATTCCTCCGCAATGTAGGCCATGGCAAAGCAGAAGGCCATGCTCACAATGGTGATGCGCTGGGTATGGGGGTTGCGCCGATCCAGCCACTTCATGGCGTAATGGACCACCAGGCCCACGCCCAGTGCAGTGGCAAAGAACAGCACCGTATTGAACAGCACCTTGCCCAGGCCTGTACCGGTGCCGCTGCTGGCACCCAGCACGCAGGTAAGCACCACGATACCAATGACATCATCAATAACAGCGGCACTGACGATGGTGGTACCCAGGAAGCTCTTCAGGTGCCCCATCTCCTGCAGAGCGGCCACCGTGATGGACACGCTGGTAGCGGTCATGATGGTGCCAATGAACAATGCCCGGTAGAACTCCGGGCTGCCTACTGCTGCAAAGCCGTAGAAGGCACTATACAATAAGGTACCGCCCACCAGAGGCACCGCCACGCCAACCGTAGCGATCAAGGTGGCGATGGGACCGGCCTTGATCAGCTCTTTCAGGTTGGTGCCCAGGCCCGTGGTGAACATGAGCATCACTACGCCGATCTCTGCAAAAACGGAGATGGCATCGCTGATCTGCACCAGATTCAGCACGCAGGGACCGATCAGCAAGCCGGCGATGATCTCGCCCACCACCTGCGGAGCCTTGCACTTGCGTGCCACCAGACCAAAGAATTTCGCACTCAGAATTATAATTGCCAGATTTCGAAACAAGGTATACATAGATTACCCTCCTATTATTGTCTCCACTTCCCTGCCGGAGCCCCGGCCCTGCCATACCGTAGGAAAGCCACTATATTATAGTCCCCTATGGCAAAAAAAGCAAAGGATTTTTTTCAGCACTTTTTTCATCCAAGGGCTTGACAGACGCCGCCGGACTTGCTATAATAAATTGCTGTCTGAACAGACACGCCGCACACAGCCGCAACGCCGCAGCTGTGTGTACCCTTGGTCTTGTGATTACAAGACCCTTAAGTCCAAAAGGAGGTGCTACAAAATGGCAAAGTACGAAACCATGCTGATTACCAGCGCCGCTCTCGACGAGGAGGCTACCG
>JABLTM010099755.1_pt1 | contig 21637 bp, 10 predicted proteins | sample 7160121 | NCBI WGS metagenome assembly JABLTM01 (sample SAMN14651224, study PRJNA627086) | human gut metagenome | isolation source: feces | host: Homo sapiens
CCAATCATTTCTGTAAACAGCAATTTGACTACAATATGAATGGAAGCATCGGAAAAGATTGGTTTTACAGCGGCAGCATCTATCAGAATTTTGATCCGGGTTCGTTCAAACTGCGTTTTGCGCAATATCAGGACCGGACTCAGATCTATAAGTTTGCCTTGACCAAGTTCTACAATGAAGGACGTGGACAGCTCTCTGCCATCTACCATTACAGCAACAGCCATTGGTTGTCCAATGCTACCACCGGTGCACCATTTATTTATGTAGGCGATGGGAGTGTGAAGGAAATTCCCGGTTTCGGACTGGGGACTTCTTCTTATCTGCCCAATGTATCGGATATGGTTTATATGGACATGCGTACCGGCGAGATGAAAAAGATCAGTCTGTATGATGCTACGGCCAGTAAAGGAAATCAGTTGACGGTTCTGAACCGTTACCGGTGGGATAACGGGTTGGAGTGGAAAATCAATATGAAGTATGACCATGCTTTGGGTTCCTATCTGTACCAGACTCCGATGTCTATGGAGCAGAAAGTAGGAGCCGACGGCTATAGCACCAAAGGACTGGATGGAACATTGAATCCTTATGAGGGATATGTACAGAGCCGCATGTCCTGTTTCAACCGGGGGAATATAGATGAGTTCTTCTTTACCACCGAGTTGTCGCGGAAGTATGATGATATGACTTGGCGTGTGGGGGTGAACGAATGGTATTATGATGTGGACTATGCTTCGAACACTACCATGTATGACCATACGGTGGAAGAATATCCCCAAATGTTGTACAGCGCTGATACGAAGGATATTCATCATTACGGAAACACTCCTTATTATAATCTGAACCAGAATGCTTCCGAATATTACAAAGGACATGAAAACAAACTGGCTCTTTATGCTACTCACGACTGGGACATCACCGATAAATGGAATGTGTATTATGGCGCACGCTTCGAGTACCAGCGTCTGGCAGGAAAGAACCTGGCGGTATATAATGCCGAAGGCAATCCGGTAGGCCGCTTTGCCGGTTATCATATCGGGGCAGTTGCAGCCGATGGTACGAAGATAGCTCCCCGTTATTTCAGTTACAATTGGCTGAACATGGCTTTCACGGCTGCCGCCACTTATAAAATGACAAAGCAGTTTGGCTTTACCGCCGATTTCACCTACAATACCCAGCGGCCGAATATGTCGAACTTTGCTCCTGCCGAGATGCCGAATGTAGATAAGATTACAATTCCGTTGGGGCGTGCGGGTATTTATTTCAATAATGACTGGATTAGTCTGACCTCACTGTTCAGTTACATTGCCAAGACTAACAACAACTCTACCTTGAATCTGATTAATCCGAATAATGATAAGGATATTAAGGCGGCCGCATTGAGTTATGATATTGAAACAATAGGGTGGACGACGGATGCGGTGGTGAAACCTTTCAAAGGATTTGATTTCCACTTCCTGTTCACTTACCAAAGCCCGAAGTATAAGAAGTATGAAACGGGAGTGACCTTTAGTGACGGGACAACATCGGGTATCAATGCCACCGGCAATATCGTTACCGAAATTCCGAAGGTGCTGATTGAACTGGACCCTAGTTACAACATTACCAAAGACTTGAAGGTATGGGCCAGTTTCCGTTACTTCAGCAAGACGTATGCAAATATTAAAAATGCCTATTATTTCAACGGCCGTTGGGAAACATTCGGTGGAATAAACTGGAATGTGAACAAACATTTGTCCTTAAGCGGAACTGTGATAAACTTCTTGAACCAGACCGGGGCGAAAGGAAGTATTTCGGGAGCCGAGCTGGTAGATAAGGAGAATGCGGCGGCATATAACGGCGCATGGATGGCAGGCAGCTATATCCGTCCGTTCACCGTAGAATTTGCGGCGAAAATAACATTCTGATTCAAGAGGGATTTAATTCTTCTTTATGGTGGAAAAGTAACATTTATACATAAGAATGAAACAAATGTTTCAGCCGGTAAGGCAGGTTTCCGTTAACTTTGCCGATAACGAAAAACAATCAAACAAAACTTTTAATATCCTATACTTCATGAAAACAAATCTTGTTAACCTTGCATTAGGTTTAGCCTTTACAGGAGGCGCTGTTTCTTGTCAGTCACAAAAAAATGACCTGGTTTTCGAACATCAGGGAGATACGGTGACAATCGTACATATTGCCCGTCCCGCTAACTATTTGTTGCTTCCGATTCAGGAGAGCAGCAAGGAAGGACTGGTAAGGCTGGATACTGGGAGCCCCGCAGATACCGATATGGATGTGCGTCTGGCTACAGACAGCGTTGAATATTATGTTCCGTTTGCCTTGCCTCAGGGAAGTGAGGAAGCTACTGTCATTATAAAGAAGGTGGCGGCAGATGCGCTGTGTTGGGACAGCATCCGGGTTTCGGATACATTTGATACGGCAAACAGGGATAAGTTCCGTCCGGTTTATCATCACACTCCGCTTTATGGCTGGATGAATGATGCCAACGGACTGGTTTATAAAGACGGTGAATATCACCTTTATTTTCAATATAATCCATACGGCTCCGTATGGGGAAATATGCACTGGGGACATTCCGTGAGCAAGGATTTGGTTCATTGGGAGCATCTTGACCCGGCGATTGCCCGTGATACATTGGGGCATATCTTTTCGGGAAGTGCCATTGTGGATAAAGAGAACAGCGCAGGCTACGGTGAAAATACAATTGTCGCTTTTTATACTTCGCACCGTAATATACCCGGTGGGCAGAGCCAGGTGCAAAGTATGGCATACAGTACGGACAACGGGCGTACTTATACGAAGTATGAACAGAATCCGGTTCTTACTCCGTTTGACGGACTACAGAATTTCCGTGACCCGAAGGTCTTTTGGTATGAACCCGAACAGAAATGGATTATGATTGTCAGTGCGGATAAGAATATGCGTTTTTATTCGTCTGCCAACTTGAAGCAATGGGAATACATGAGTGAGTTTGGAGAAGGATTTGGTCCTCAGCCCAATCAGTTCGAATGTCCGGATTTCATCCAACTGCCTGTAGATGGTGACCGGACCAGGATGAAATGGGTGATGATTGTCAATATCAATCCGGGATTTGTCTATGGAGGCAGCGGTACGATGTATTTTACAGGCGACTTTGACGGGCATCAGTTTGTATGTGATACGAAACCCGAGGTGGTGAAATGGCTCGACTGGGGAAAAGACCATTATGCCACTGTTTGTTTCTCGAATACCGGCGACCGTGTCATTGCCGTACCTTGGATGAGCAACTGGCAGTATGCTAACTATACTCCTATACAACAGTTCCGCAGTGCCAATGCTTTGCCACGTGAGCTGAGTCTGTATACGGGAGAAGACAAACAGCTTTATCTGAGTGCCGCACCGGTAAAGGAAACGGAGCACTTGCGGAAAGATTCTAAAAAGCTGGATGATTTTACAGTAAATGGCGAGAAGCGTTTAGAAACACTTTTTGAAAATAACGACGGCGCTTTTGAACTGGAATTGCAACTGGTGTCGGCTGGTAAAGAGGCTGGTTTTGAATTGCTGAACAGTTTGGGTGAGAAGGTGAAGATTTATTTGGACGCTTCGGAGGGACGTGTGGTAATGGACCGTGCGGAAAGTGGTATTGTAGATTTTGGCAAGAAGGTAAAACCGCATGATTTGGATACTGAAGAAAGTTATGCTCGTTATAAAGAGGTTACGGTGAATTATAAAAATGATTTTGCTTTGGGTACTTGGGCTCCGATAAACACCGCGAAGGCACATAAAATTCAAGTTTTTGTGGATAATGGAAGTGTGGAGTTGTTTGTTGACGGTGGCCGCGTTGCCATGACTAATCTGGTATTCCCGAATGAACCTTATAACTCTTTGCGTTTTTATAGTAAAGGAGGAGAGATGAAGATTTCAAATTTCACAATATATAAGTTAGGTTTGTAAACTAAGTATAAAGCCATGAATAGCAATAAAAATCTGTATGCCAAATTAATTCCGGCATGAATTTCTTGCGATAACCATCACTGAGGTTGAAATGACCAGAGGCGATGATATCATCGCAATATTTTATGACATCATTCAATTTGGAATTAGTCATGCTTGGATCATAAGTAGCTACATCATCACAGGTATAAACAGCCCAGTTTATATAGAGTTTGGCAAGGAGAGCCTCAGCCATCCATTTGGTTGGCTTGCCATAAGTGGAAGCATCAACATCTTCTTTTAAACCGCCGGAAGCCAAAGCACGAAGCAGGTCGCTTTCGATAAATTTTGTAATTTCGGAACGGGGAGAACGGTCGATAGCTTCAGAATCGCCGATCAAATGGTCTAATTTGGGAGTTGCTCCGAATGTATCCATAAAAATAAAATGATAGAAAGCACGCATGGCAAGTGCCGGAGCAATCAAGGCTTCTTGTTCGGCATTGTTTTCATCCTCTCCACCCAGGTCAAAAATTGCTTGATTGCACTTTGTGATTGCAGCCGGAATATCACCGGCCCAGTCCACGTGTGCGTCTCCTGGAAGGCTGGCATGAAGAGAGGAATGGATATAATTGCCGCCATCATACCAGTTACCACCAAATGTCACTGCCATGAATTCATCAGAGGACAGCAGGGCAGCTTCCATATAACGACGTCCTAATGCTCCGCCGAATCCATAATACAAACCTGCCATTTTCGCTTCTTTGGCAATTTCGGAATCCGGGTATTCTGTATAAGTGGATTTAAGATCCACATCTAGATCTGTGCAGGAGGAGAAGGTGAACAGACCACCTACTAGCCAGGTTATTAATTTTATGCTATTTTTCATATCAGTTTTCAATTATATGGTTAGAAATTCATGTTTACACCGATCATAAATGAACGGGTACGCGGATAGTAATTGGTGCGTCTGTCCATACCCGGTTCCAAGCCTCCAAGGTTGATTTCCGGATCACGACCGGAGTAACCGGTAATGGTGAATACATTATTACAAGTAGCGTATAGCTTGAGCGAGTTTATCCAGTTACCAATTTTGCCGAAAGTATATCCCAATGAAACCGAGGACAGACGGAAATAACTACCGTTCTCTATCCAGCGATTGGATGGTGCTTGAGATTGTGTGTCTGTAGCACGGTGTTCGGTAGCTACGCTTTTTAATACATTGCGGCCTTCTTTCACAAAAGAAACATTAGAGTATTGTTCTGCAGTGGCGTTGTAGATATCTTGTCCAAAAACACCAGTAAAGAATAAATCGAGATTCCAGTTCTTGTATTGGAAGTTATTGCTCCAGCCTAAATTTAAATCAGGTTGTGCACAGCCGGTAATAGTACGGTCTCTATCAGTTTCAGGATCTGTGGTCGTTTCGCCTGTACGCTCACCCGTTTCAGGATCGTGTACATAAAAGATGGATACTCCTTGGTTATTGTAGCCGGCCCATTCGTAGGTGTAGAAGGTGCCGATAGGATGTCCTTCCATGATGCGCTGTACGTCTGCATTTGAAGAATAACCTGCGATTTCAGGATCGGCTGCACGGATATAATCTACGGAATATTCACTGTTGGATATACTTTCTACGTTATTTTTATTATGAGATAAGTTCAAACTGGTTTGCCAAGAGAAATTTTTTGTTTGTATAGGAGTGGCATTAATGGTAAATTCAATACCTTTATTGCTGATATCTCCCACATTGGCCGGCATGGTTCCGAAAGGATAGCGGTTTGTGGAAACCTCGTAAGTGTATATCAGGTCGCTGGTACGCTTGTCATAGTATTCGATGGTTCCTCCTAATCTGCCTCCAAAGAAGCTGAAGTCCAGCCCGATGTTCAACATGGCTGTACGTTCCCATTTTAGGTTTGGATTGGCATTTGAGGCGGCTGCCAAGGTATGGTAACTATTCTGTGTGCCATTGGCGTTTGTATAGTTGAACCAACCTGAAGTACTGTAAGTCTGGATAGCCGAATAAGCTCCGAATCCGAGTGAGTTACCACTAACACCATAACCAACACGGAACTTCAAGTCATCGAAAACATTTAAATCTTTGATGAACTTTTCTTCGCTCATACGCCATGCCAACGATGCAGATGGAAAAGTTCCCCAACGGTTGTTCTTTCCAAAAGCAGAGGAGCCGTCACGGCGAATTGTTGCTTGAAGCAGGTATTTGCTGTTGAAGGAGTAGTTGATACGTCCATAAAATGAGATCATACGTAAAGTTTCCAAATGACCGTTATTATTGCTGGTGATACCGCCATTCTGCCAATCCATTTTATTGGCAAGGTTCAGATTATAAAAGGTGGTGTTATCATTGTAAAAGTCGTAGACATCCAGACCGAAACTGTCATTGTCATCATTCTGTTCCCATGAATAACCGGCCATCAGGCCCAGTTTGTGGATATTGGCGAATGTATGATCATAGTTTATGTATGTTTCAAGAATTTTTTTCTTGTTTTCTGTTGCAATACGTTTAGCTTCGCCATTTCGGGTGTTATATTGGGATTTGCTGGTATGGTATTCGTTCCATATATATTGTTCGTCTTGATAGGAAAGACTTAAGTTCCATTTCAAGTCCTTAGTGATATCTAAAGTACCTTTGGCTGTTCCTTGAAGGAGTTTCTTGTTATTTTCAAAAGTATCTTCATTGATCATGGATACAGGATTGAAGTTTTGGGAGATAGTTTTGTCGCTATACCAAGAACCGTCTGCATTGGTGACAGGAACTAGTGGAGAATAATAATTCATGGCATCGAATACGGATTGGCCATCTTTGGCGGAATCAACGGTGGTACCTTTTGATTGTGCGGCATTCACATTAAAGGCTAAGGTGAGCCGATCATTCAGTGCTTTGGTTTGCAAGAATGCGCGGCCGCCGAAACGCTCGAAATCTGTACCACGTACGATACCTTGTTTGTTTTGATAACTCATGCTGGCACTGTATTGAGTCTTTTCTGAACCGCCATTGATAGAAACGTTGTGGTTATGACTGATTGCTGTGCGCAGTACTTCATCGTTCCAATTGGTGTTTGCTCCTTTGTCATTCGGAAGAGTGATGTTATTTTCCTTGGCATAGGTGCGGAGTTCGTCGGCAGTCATCATATCTAAACGCTTGGCAATGTTGTCAAATGCAAGATATGCGCTGTAGTTTACAGAAGTGTGCTCACTTTTACTACCTTTTTTGGTGGTAATCAAGATTACACCGTTAGCAGCCTTGGAGCCATAAATAGCCGTTGCAGAAGCGTCACGAAGTACGTCAATGCTTTCAATATCTTCGGGAGCAATCAGACTTAATGACATACCGGGAATACCGTCAATAACATAATAAGGTTCCATTGCCGCACCGGTACGCAGAGAAGAAGCCCCACGTAAAGAGATAGAAGCTGTACCAGAAGTCGGGTCGCTGCTTTGTACTACCGTCAAACCAGGAACTTTACCTTGCAACAACTGTCCAGGGTCAGAATAAACTCCTACATTCAGTTTGTCTGCTTTCACAGTGGTAATGGAGCTGGTTACATCCTTACGACTCATACTGCCATAACCTACTACCACAACTTCATCTAATGTTTTAGAATCTTCTTCCATAATAATCTTCAAAGAAGATCCTTTTACTGTAATTTCCTGGGTAGTGTAACCCACGTAAGAGAATACGAGTGTCTTTCCTTGTGCTACATTCAGTGTAAACTGTCCGTTAAAGTCAGTGATAACACCGTTGGTAGTACCTTTTTCGACTACATTCACTCCGATAAGGGGTTCTCCGGTCTTGTCTGTGACAATACCGTTAACTTGATTTTGAGCAAATGCCAGTGTACTGTTTAATAGGAGTAATGCAAAGACTACTATCTGTGCAAATGTCCTTTGGGTTAGAGATTGTACGTTTAGCATAGAATTTAATTTTGGTTTTGATTAATATGTTCTTGTTTAATACTGCATAGTTCTCTATATATTATGAATTGGTTGTTACAGTTTGATGTATATTTTCTTAAGATATAGCGGATAACCGATACACCCCAAAAACAGAGTGAAAACGAGGGCGTAGACAGCTGAGGCAAGGTAGGCGTCGGTTATTCCTGAATGAATGGCTGCATAGGCTGCCGCCTTCCATCCGGTACTTCCCATCATAATGGCAAGTACTTCGCTCAGTACATAGAGGAATAGGGGGTTGACGCCGAAGATGATGAAGAAGCGGCACCATTTTTGTTTATTCCTTATGTCTATATAATACATTAATGTGGCAAGTGACATGGAAGCCGCTCCGCAGGTCACCAGAACAAAAGTAGGAGACCATATTCTTTTATTTAAAGGCAGCGCATCTGCCAACAAATAGCCGATACTCATCAGAATGAATCCGGTCAAGAACAAACGGAGCACTTTGTTTTCTGTCTGATGGCTTTGTATTATCCATTTTCCACATGAAAAACCGATACAAGTGTGGGCGATAGCAGAGAGAGTGCTTACAAATCCTTCCGGATCAATCGGGCTCTTCTGATAGAGATGTGCTTCGCCGAAAAGTTGCCTGTCAATGATGGATAAAATATTGCTTTCATCGCAGGTATAACCGTTCCCCATGCATAATATGACAGTGTAACTTACCAGTAAGATAAAGGTTAATGTGGGGATGAACTTATGATTCATAAATAGGGCTGTAAAAGAAATAACACAGTAACATAAAGCAATGCGTTGTAGTACCCCGGGGATGCGCAGATGGACAAAAGGCAGGAAGTCACCTTCACATACATGGTCAAACCAACCGATTGCCCATCCGATGCATAGAATAAGAAATGTGCGTTTCAATATCTTGGTTACCACTTGTAGGGAAACGTTGAAATTGAATTTGTTCAATGAAATATATGTTGAAATACCCATGATGAACAGAAAGAAAGGAAAAACCAAGTCACAAGGTGTCAGTCCGTTCCATGCAGAATGTTGTAAAGGTGCATACGACACTTTGCCTCCTGCATTGTTGACCAGAATCATTCCTGCTACAGTGATGCCCCTGAGTGCATCGAGTGACAAAAGCCTCTTTTTAATGGGCAGTGCCTGCTGTGCGGTTTCTGTATCGAGTTCTTTCTTTTTCATCTTACAATCAATTGTTTATCAATGTTATAGCCTCTTTTGCTACTTCTATACAATCACCTTCGGCAGATGCCGCATAGGTGTTCTTTGCCAGTGTCCATGGTTCTTCCAGGGCATACCAATCTATGGTCATGGCTGGATTATCGGCAGTGGGGGTTGATGAATTACCTACTGGCAGTACAGGAAGTTTGCCATCCAGTTGGTCTTGCAGTACTTGCCAGTATTTTTCCCAACGTTTATAATAAAAGTCGCGCAGTAGTCCGTTCCATTCTTTATGGGCATAATCTCGTAACTTGCCGATGTCGGCGCAGTAACGGTTTCCCCATGTGGTGATTTGTACGCGGGCATTCCATTCGTAGAGGTCTTTCTCTTCAGATGTACTTCCTAGATTGCGCGCTTGTTGAATCCAGTTCCCTACTTTGAATTCTTTGCGTGTGCCCAACAGTTTGTCTTGCATTATCAGTAGTTCCAAGAACTGTCGGGTATGTGTGGCATAACTTTTTTTATCGAAGCTTTTAAAGTCGGCAACAGCGTAATTGTACACTATTCGGGCACGGTCGGCAATGGCTTGTCGGGTGATATCAACTAGATCATATTCAAAGTTGTTGTTACCGCGATATTTGTGTGCTACGCTCACCATCAATCGTGCGGCTTCTGCTGTGGTAGTGGGGTCGTAATAGTTGCACATTTTGCTCCAGCTGGATGCTTGGAAATTATTCAGTGATGGGCGCCCGCAAAAGATACTTTCGTGAGGACCTTGTTGGTTGTTGCCTGCCGGACAGTTGTAGATACCGTTTGCCAGGATCTGCCAAGCTTGCCAGATAGATTCATCGTCTGTGCCATAGCGTGCGCGGATGTATTGTTTTATCCATTCTTCTTTGGTAAACTTTTCTGCACGCCAAGGTAGTTCGCACATCAGTTCGAACATAATGGGATTATTTTCAATGCCTTCCATTGTCAGACCGATGCCTTTTAGCTGAGCGGCCAGTGGGTTGTCTTTGGTCAGGTAAAAATTATGAAGAAGTTGGTCCATCCTTCCATGCAAACCCACGTTCCCACCGAAATTTTCCAACAGGCAGAACAACCAGTTGTGTTCTTCGTATCCTTTGTCTCGTTTCCATATAGAGGGAATGCCCCACATGGGACGACATTCGCTAAATAAATCAAGGATGAGCAGATCGCCGGGATTCAGCGCTTTCATCATTTCCGGGCGTGGATTTTCTGTCCATCCCTGCACCACCCACACAGCTTTTGGATTAGCCTTTTTCATTGCATCCATAATAGCCTTGCCGGCTTTGCCGAAGTCTAGTCTGGCAGGCAAGCTTTTGGCTTCATGAAAAGGATCGATGGAGTAGTAGTCACTTGTTCCATACAGCTTTTCGGTTTCTTCGTAAAAAAGGCTGGCAATCTGGGTAAACTTGGGATCGTCGGGCAGTAAGATTCCCGGTCGGTCAAATCCGTTCCATTTGTTGAGAGTGCTTTGGGCGGATTCCGAGGAAGTGTTGCTTAATGTTTTCTCTTCTTTTCCACCATCAATACGTTTTCCCAAATCCAGTTTGGAGGGGATCATACCCGAGTAACCGGGCAGTACGGGGTGCATTCCCCATTCTTTCATTCGTTTCAATATCTTTTTCTGCAAGTCTTCTTGCTGTTTATACCAACTATCGGGGTTAGGGCCTCCCCAGCCTTCCAAATTGTTCATTTCCCACCAGGCAAGGAATGCTGGTCCGGCAATAAAATCATTGATTTGCTGTTTGGAAAATCCTAAGCGGAGTAATAGGTTACGCCACACACATTCATGTCCTACGGCAGCAAGTGGCAGGTTGATGCCATGCAGTGCCATCCAGTCCAGTTCCTCTTCCCAACGTTTCCAATCCCAAAATGCCATGGAGTAGGAGTAGGTGCAGTAATTGAAATCGTAACGCAGGGCCAGATTTGTTTCGTGGCGTTCTTTACGGAAGACGGGAGGAAGAACATTGGGTAGTGAGGCATGCATACTGTTCCATGACAGGTGGATTCCGGCATGATACTTTAAGTACCAGTTGATTCCGGTTGCTATATTAATATAGGTATTGCCTCGTATCACTACCTTGTCGCCTTTTTGGTCCAACTCGAAAAAGTCATTTGGGCTTTTGTGTAGTTCGACTACGAACTTGTCCGATGCTCCCTTGTCTATCCTTTCCAGCATTCCCTTGATGGGGTTTGCCAGTATACCGGAGGGGAGTAATATCAGCCAGCTCAATAATAAGAATGTGTTTTTCATATACATTTGCATTTCTGTTTTTTACAAATGTAAGGGAAACAAAGCTTTTTATAGGAGAATATGGTGCACAAATGGAGTAAAATAGTAAAGTGAACTATTTTTTTCCAAAATATTCGCTTGGAAGTACTCCAAACAGCTCTTTGAAGCATTTTGTGAAATATTTAGGGTCGTTAAAACCTACGGCATATGCGATTTCTGCAACAGAAATGTCACATTCTACTTTGGTTAAAGTGTCTTTTGCCACATTTAATCGGTAGTTTCTCATGAATTGACCAATGGACTGCCCTGTCAAAGATTGCAATTTCTGATTGACTAAGGTTTTGCTGTATCCCATATCGCGGATAAAGCGCTCTAAGTTATAATCCGAGTCGGCATAATGTTCTTTCATTAAATTGATTGCCGATGTCATAAATGTGTTGTCTTTGGAACTAGCGTTTATATTCAATGTTTCACAATTCATACTAGTGGAGAACATGGATTTGTATTTCTGGCGTAAGGCAAGTATATTTCGGATACGTAATCTTAGAATAACCTCATCAAATGGTTTGCACAGATATTCATCTACTCCTATTTCATAGCTGATTCTTTCTTGGGCTTCAGACCGGAGGGCAGTGAGCATGAGAAAGGGGATGTGGGAAGTAGCCAGATTAGCTTTTACCCGGCGGGATAATTCATTCCCGTCCATGACGGGCATCATCAGGTCGCTGACAATCAAATCAATCGTTTCTCTTTGAATCAAGTAAAGAGCTTCTGCACCGTTCTGTGCTTCTTTTAATTGATAATTGTTTTTGAGAATGGAACAAATATAAGTACGCATATCTGCATTATCTTCAACAATGAGGATGGTTTCCTTTTTCTCGTTTCCATTGGCAGGAATGGAAAGTGGATGTTCATTCTGCTCATATTTTTCTTTTTCTGATTTGGCTTGGGGGATACCTTTTTCCAAAGGTAATAGTATTCTGAAGAAAGCTCCTTGCTTGGGATTGTTTCCTGCATAGATGTTGCCTCCGTGCAGAGAAATGATTTTCTTACATAAGAATAGTCCGATTCCTGTGCTGCTTTGTCCATAAACGGGATATTTGATGCTCTTTTTGGATTGGTAGAAGCGTTCGAAAATACGTTCTATATCTTCGGGTACGATACCATTACCTGTATCTTTTATATCTATGAACAGCCAGGTATGGTTGTCTTTGTCGGTAAGGGAAGCCACATACAAACTTATTTTTCCATAATCGGGAGTGAATTTAACAGCATTGGATATCAGATTAATAATGGCTTTGCGCATATATTCAACATCAAATATCCAAAACGGGGTACAGAGCCGGAAGTAGGTGATGATGTTTATGTTCCGTTCATGGGCAAATACTTCGAAAGGCATTAATATATTTTGTATAAGGCGGATAAAGTTTTCGTTTGTCTTATTTAATACAACTTTGTCTGCATCTAACTTTCTGAAGTCCATTAATTCATTGACTAGTGATAGCAGATAATTGGAATTCCGTTCAGCTATTTGTAGCTGTTTCTTTACTTCCGGCTCATGGCTTTCGTCAAGGGCGCGTTGGATGGGACCGTTGATTAAAGTGACTGGTGTCCGGAATTCATGAGTGATATTGGTGAAGAAAGCAATTTTTTCTTCCGTTACCTCCTCGACGTGTCGTGCCATTATTTCTAGTTGTTTATTTTGTAACTCTAGCTCATGGGTGCGTTGGGCTACTTCTTTTTCCAGTTGTTTTTTCTGTTGACGGTACAGACTTATTTTCCATTGATAAAAATAATAGCTGCCTACGGTGATCAGAATGGCAAGCAATAAATAGAACCACCAGGATTTATAGAAATAAGGAGTGATGGTTACTTTGACTTCCGTTATTTTATCGGACCAATGTCCTTTCTCGTCTGTGGCACGGACTTGGAACACATATTTTCCGGAGGGAACGAAATTGTATCTAGCAGTATGTTCGCCAGGAAGGGTTTCTGTCCATTCATTCTCATAATTTTTCAAGCGGTAGGCATATTTCACTCGGTTACAGTTTCCATAGTTTAAGGTGGAAAACTCGATGGAAAAACCATGATCTTTTTCGTGCAGACGGATGGTATGTAAATTTGTTACCGCGCAGGGAGTTTTTCCGTCTGCTGGAGGATAGACCATGGTACCGGCGACACTGATTGAGGTCAGTTTGACTTTGGCATCCTGCTTTTTTGTCTTGGCTATATCGGGGGTGAAAGCGACTAATCCGTTTATAGTACCGAAATATAACAGGTTATTTTGGGGAGAATAATAAGATGCGTTCCAATAAAACTGATTATTGGGCAGTCCGTCTTCTTTTGTATAATTGGTGAAAGTCATGGTTTGTGTATCCAGTTGGGCGATGCCGTGGTTGGTGGACATCCACAGATGTCCCGTTTTATCTTCCACAATACCTATAATGGTATTATTGGGTAACCCGTCCTTGCGGGTGTAGTTATGAAATGTGAACTGTGTTCCGTTTTCTTCCGCTAGTTGATATAGTCCGTTCCCATTTGCCCCCAGCCAGATGGTACCATTATGATCTTCTATGATACAGTTTATTTTTTCTAATTGCAATGAAGTGGGTTCCGTCAGTTTATGTTTTAAATAGGTATAGCTGAATTGTGCGGAGGAAATGGAGAACGAGTGTAAATCCATAATGAAAACTCCTTCAGATGTTCCCATCCAAAGGCGTTTCTTGCGGTCGATAATGATGGACCCTACCGCATCGAATTCATTGTCGGAACGGTCAAACAAGACCCGGGTGAAACGCTTGGTCTTTTTATGGTAGAAATGAAGCCCTCTGGTAGTACCAAACCATAAACCATTGTTCATGGTGTCTTCACAGGCGCTGCTCAGGAAATCTCCTTCCAGTCCTATGGAGTCTTCCCGGATATGGCGTTGGAAAGTTTGGTTATGGGGGATGTTCAGATTTAGTTCATTGATTCCGACTCCCCAAGTATATGCCCATAAATGATTTTCGGAATCAATGAGAATGCCACGGATAGAGTTGTTACTGATGGAAGTGGGATTGTTCTGGTCAAAAGTATAATGAATGAACTCATCGCTGCCTTTGCTCTTTTTGTTGAGTCCTCCCTCTACTGTTCCTACCCATAGATTTCCGTCTTTGTCTTCGCTGATGGCATTGACCGGATTGGGGGAAAGAGAGGTTTCTCGAAGATAGTTATATTGCCACACATACGTTTGCAGACAATTGGGAGTCAATAAATTGATTCCTCCTATCTCGGTCCCTACCCAGATATTCTCATTGTCGGTCAGCAGGCAGTTGATGAAATTACAGTTCAACGACTTGTCAGGCATTTCATTGTTTTGGCGGATATAAGTAAAAGTATCGGTATCCCGATTGTATACATTGAGTCCGTTCAGAGTAGAAACGATGACATCTCCTTTGCTAGTCAGTTTAACTCCGGTTATATAGGCTTGACTTAGCATTCCGGGGCGATGATTGGAGTAACGGTACCGGTTCAAACTCTGCCGAGTATGGTTATACTTGAAGAGTCCGCGATTGGTTCCTATCCATAACAATTCCCCGTCAGTTTCCATGCAGAGAATTCTCCAGTCTTCTGAGAAGGGTTTCAGCAGCTCCGATACCATGCTGGTTTTCAGTAAGTGGTTGCTTCCTTTTTCAATACGGCATACATGATTATCTATGCCTGCACAGATGTATTCTTGCAGGTCAATAACAGCGTGGATGGGGGATTCTGTATCTTTTTTCAGTTTATAGTAATCTTTTATTTGCCCGTTTACGCCTAGTTCCAGATACCATAGATTCTTGTCTGTCGATATCCACAGATTGTCCTGCTTGTCCCGATAGATGGATGCAATGTAGTTACTTGCTAGAGATTTCAATTCGGCAGGCAGTTCTTTGTCCGTGTCTATCTGTGTATAATGTTTCAAGTCAATGAGGTCTATTCCTTCTTCCGACCCTATCCAGAGTCGTTGAAACTTATCCTCACAGACTTTATGCACGTAGTCGTTTTTCAAGCGAATGGAGTGGGATTGGGAATTATAATGAATGAATTGATAGCCATTATACCGTCCTATTCCATTATTAGTAGCTACCCAGATATATCCTTGAGTGTCTTTGTAAATATCATTGATGAAGTTATGGGGTAACCCAGTATCTTCTGTAATGAAGCTGAAATTATATCGGTTGAAAAAGTTATGTAAGTTTTCTCCAAATAAGTTCAATACTCCTCCTGTAAGTAGAAGAAGTGCTATAATGTGCGTTTTCATATTAGTAATTGTTTCCCAACAAATGTAAATAATAGTAAGATAGTTCCAAAACATTTGAGTGGAAATCTTGTATCTGAGAGTAATATAAGGAAAATGGCGGCTGGAGATTACAATGGAATTACAAAAGAATGTGATGAAGGCTTTTATGATATGTATGATAACAAAAAAGGCTCGCTATCTGCGAACCTTTGTGCTCTTCGTCTTGGACTTGAACCAAGGACCCTCTGATTAACAGTCAGATGCTCTAACCGACTGAGCTAACGAAGAAGGTTTTTCTCTCAAATGCGGTGCAAAGATAATAGGTTTTTCCGAAATATGCAATATCTTTGCAGAAAAATTTTAGATAAATGGATAAAATAATTGGAATGGGCAATGCATTGGTTGACGTTCTTGTTACTTTGCAAGATGATTCGCTACTAGATGAGATGAGTTTGCCCAAAGGAAGCATGCAACTTATAAATGAAGATAAGTTTTTGAAAATCAGTGGTAAATACTCTGGTATGCAAACGCATAAAGCTACAGGGGGAAGTGCGGGAAATACAGTTTTGGCGTTAGCTAACCTAGGGGCACACCCGGGATTTATCGGAAAGATAGGAAACGATGATTTTGGGCAATATTTTAAAAAAAACGGTTTGAAGCAGGGAATTGACATGAAATTGCTCGCCGGTGATTTGCCTACAGGAGTGGCTTCTACTTTCATTTCACCGGATGGGGAACGTACTTTTGGAACTTATCTGGGAGCTGCTGCTACTATGAAAGCCGAAAATCTGACGTTGGATATGTTTAAGGGGTATGCATATCTATATATAGAAGGATACTTGGTACAGGATCATGAATTGATTCTTCGTGCTATGCAATTAGGAAAAGAGGCTGGATTGCAAATCTGCTTGGATATGGCCAGTTATAATATTGTGGAAGGGGATTTGGAATTCTTCGATATTTTGATAACTAAATACGTGGATATTGTTTTTGCTAATGAGGAAGAGGCAAAGGCTTATACAGGCAAGGATGCATGGGGGGCTATCAATGAAATTGCTTCTAAATGCAGTGTTGTAATAGTAAAACTAGGTGCCCAAGGTTCATGTATAAAGAAAGGTACGGAATGCATCAAACTAGAGGTACCTCCGGTAAAAAAAGTCGTGGATACCACTGGCGCGGGAGATTATTATGCAGCAGGTTTTCTGTATGGACTGACTTGTGGTTATTCTTTGGAGAAGTGTTCCATTATAGGTTCTATTTTAGCATCCAATGTGATACAAGTGGTGGGTACAACCTTATCAAAGAAAAAATGGGACGAAATAAAGTTAAATATAGAGGCCCTTCTACAGGCTTGAATAGAATAATGTATTAATTTGCGGTTCACAAATACATAAAGTGATGAAGTGGAATAGTAAGAAAATATTGTTAATGATTTGCGTGGGCCTGACAGGTAGCGCTTTGTTTAGTTTTAATAAAGGTGATGACCGTAATTTCCAGATAGCAAAAAACTTGGATATCTTCAATGCGATATTCAAGGAATTGGATATGTTTTATGTTGATACTATTGATCCTGAGAAAGTGATAAAATATGGTATTGATGCTATGTTGGCGCAGACCGACCCTTACACGGAGTATTATCCTGAAGAAGATAATACACTAAAGGAAATGACTAGCGGAAAGTTTGGCGGTATCGGATCGGTAATACGTTATTATACTCCCCGAAAGCGTGTGGCTATTATTGAACCTTCCGAAGGAAGCCCTGCTGCCGAAATAGGACTGAAAGCCGGTGACATCATCATGGAGATCAATGGAAAAGATATGGCCCAGGGAGATAGAATTCCCAATGATCTGACCTCGTATGTCAGTGATAATTTGCGTGGTGAGCCGGGAACAACTTGTGTGTTGAAAGTTGAGAGACCTACTTCTGATAGTACTTATGTGCCAATGGAATTTAAAATAACCCGTTCTACCATCCGTACGAACCCTGTACCTTATTATGGAATCGTAGGCAATAATGTGGGATATATCGTTATCAGTACTTTTGCTATAGAGAACTGTTCAAAAGATATAAAGAAGGCATTGATAGAATTGAAACAGCAAGGTGCTAAATCTATTGTTCTCGATTTGCGTGGCAATGGTGGCGGTTTGTTGGGGGAAGCAGTGAATGTAGTGAATTTCTTTGTGCCGAAAGGGAAAGAGATTGTGGTAACAAAAGGTAAGATTAAACAAGCTGGTACCACTTATAAAACAATGAATGAACCGGTAGATACAGAGATTCCGCTGGCTGTGCTAGTGGACGGTTCTACAGCTTCGGCATCCGAGATTGTTTCAGGTTCCTTGCAGGACCTTGATCGGGCTATTGTGGTAGGAAGCCGTACGTATGGTAAAGGGTTGGTACAGGTACCTCGTGAATTGCCTTATAACAGTAGCATGAAAGTGACTACTGCAAAGTATTATATTCCCAGCGGACGATGCATTCAAGCCATTGATTACGCTAAACGTAATGCTGACGGGTCGGTGGCTCGTACTCCGGACAGCCTGACCAATGTATTCCATACAGCAGCCGGACGTGAAGTGCGTGATGGTGGCGGTATTCGTCCGGATGTGGAGGTGAAAGTTGAAAATTTCCCAAACATTATGTTTTATCTGCTTAATGATGATATGATTTTTGATTATGCTACCCAATATTGTATCAAGCATTCTCAGGTAGGGGAAGTGAAAGACTTTACAATAACAGATGCTGACTATGTTGATTTTAAGAAGATGTTACATAAGCGTAAGTTTACTTATGACCGTCAAAGTGAGAAGATGCTGAAGAACTTGAAAGAAATAGCGGAGTTTGAAGGATATATGGATGGGGCAAAAGAGGAGTTTGCCGCTTTGGAAACGAAATTGACGCATAATTTGGATCATGAGCTGGACAGGTTCTCGAAAGAGATAAAAGATGCTATTGCTCAGGAGATTTTGAAACGTTATTATTTCCAACGTGGCGCGATATTGCAACGCTTGAAAGATGATCCTGATTTGAAAAAAGCTATTGAGACATTGAACAATCAGTCTGAATATAGTAAGATACTTTCTGTTATGAAATAATCGAATGAGGGGCGGATGTACGAATCTGCCCCTCATTATTGTATCATGATACCATTGATGATGCTTTATTTGAACCGGGAAGTATCTATTGGTTTATGCTGTTTTTCTTTATACCCTCCGAACTTGTAGGTAAAGGATAAAGTTATGTTGCGTGAATAGTTGTTGGTGTGCATGTCCATGTATTGTCCTTTATTACGTAGTGTCACATCTATGTTGCCTTCCATCGAATTGAACAGATCATTGGCCTTCACTTGGATACTTGCTTTTTGGTTGGCAAAGTTCCAACGTATTCCGGTATGGATGGCCCAGATATGATTTAAATCATAACTTCCCTGGATAGATGGGCTCAAATAAAGTCCGGTCAGTTCCATGCGAATATCCGGTTTGGTAGAAAGTATTATATTATTTTGTAACATGGCGAGTCCGATCCACTTGCTGTGGTTGAAGGAAAGATCGAAGAATTTGTTACATTTTGCTTGACGGTATTCAGCTTGCAGTGTGACGTGACTGTCCAACCAATGTCCGATTTTGAAGGGAATGATAGTCGTGGCTGAGAAACTTTGCTGATAATCCCAGTTTAAGGTTTTGTAAATCAAAGCCAGGCGTTCTGTGCTTTGATAGGCTAGTTGCTGAAATAAATCGGGTTGATAATCATAAGCCAGGCTGAAGATATACTTGTTCTTTAAAATATAATTCAGATTTGCGGAATAATCGGTGGATGGCTTTAACATTGGATTGCCTTGTACTTCTTCATAACCACTTATATAGCCGGTACTTTCGCTCAGATCCCAGTAGCTGGGATAGGACTTATCTGATGTGAATGAAAGTTGTAGAATATGTGCTGGGGTCATTACGTATGTTAATTCAGTTGTAGGATAAGCCGCCCATGCATGATAACGGGCCGTTTTGTAATATTCTCCGGTTATGGACGCGCTGAAAGACAAATGTTCTCCCATGTTTTTGCTGAATCCGACGTAGAAGTCATATGTATATTCATTATAACGATTGTTTGTATTGAGTTCGCTCATGTCTGTTCCGTTTTGGGTATGATAGAACTGAGTATTATGGTCACTGGCATAAGTTAAAGAGGTGCCATAGTTTAAGGTCCACTCTCGTGGTAGTGTGTGTGACTGGTCTACGTATATTTTCCAGCGGTCTATTGTTTGTCCGCTAGTCGTGTGAAATTCGCTTGTTTGGTTCTTGTTGTCTTTGTTGGTGAATTGCTGATGACTTTCGGAATGGTAGGAGGTATAGTTTATTCCAGCTTTCATACCGAAGCTAGAGAGATAATCTAAAGCGATATTGTGCATTCGAGTCTCCTTTTTTGTCCGGTTGTCTGCGGTTGTGATGTTCCCGTCGGAATATGAATGATTATCGTTGTTAGGGTTGAAGACACCAGTATAGGCTAGATTGATATGAGCATTATCATTGAATTTATATTCAGCGCCTGTTCGTACATAATGTGTTATTCCTTTCCTGTCAATATCATTGTGTTGACAGATATCATATATATTATTTTTTAAGGTGTGATGTGAGTACGTATCTGTTGTTTGTCTGTTTTGTTCATAATGGGTATTATATAGCAAGTCTATATTCCATTTAGGAGTGGTGTAAAGCAGGCTGATTCCTCCTTGTGTGCCACTTCTGTAATTGTATAGATATCCGGCGTTAACTTCTCCTTGCAACCCACTTTCTTCAGGACGGTAACCTTTCAAAAGTAAGTTGATGGCAGCACCTCTTACATGATATTGCGGCGGTGTGCTATACATAATTTCTGCCTTTTCTACACGTGAAGCCGGAGTGTTTTTTAATAAAATGGTCAACTGTTCGTGACTCATTGTTGTGGGCCTTCCGTTTAAAATAATGTTCAGATTGTGTGTGCCTGCTAATGAAAGGTTGCCGTTTATTTCCTGTACACCGGGTAATTTCGGTTTCCGGCGTCTGCTGTTCGCCGTCAGAGGAATTTCCTTTGTCGTCGCCGAAGAAATCCTTCAGGATATTGCTCTCGCCGTCTTCCTCCGCTTCTGTTTCACTTCCGGAATAGTAATAATCCATATAATCTTTCATTCTCTGCTGGAATTCAGAAGAAGAGAAGAGATCTCTGTAATGGTAGAGCGTGTAGGAGGTCAGTCCGACAGTCAGGACAAGGCCGGCGGCGGAGATGCAGAGGCCGGTTTTGGCCCGGTTGGACATATGCTCCTTCCGGCCTCGTGAGAGGAGCGCCAGAAGAATGCCGACGGCGGCGCAGGGAATCGAGAGATAGAAGCAGGTGCTTCCCACCAGGGCCAGGATGCCGAGGATGATCGCAGCCGTCTCCATGCCGCTGTGGGCAGGTTCCGGGTCGAGAGGCTCCGGATTCGGATTGTAATCATAATTGTAATCGTTCATAAAGAATCCTCATATTTTCTGCAAGATAGGTAATACTGTTCTCTATTGTACCCCAAACCCCTCGTCTCTTCAAGGGGAAAATCCTTTAAGAACTTTACAATCACACGCATTGCGTGGTAAAATGAGCCGTGAATCCGATTTACTAAAATATTTAGAGGTGTAACAAAATGGAAATCAATAAACAACTGGCAAAGGAACTGGAGGTTCAGGAGTGGCAGGTAGACGCCGCCGTGAAACTCATCGACGAGGGAAACACGATTCCCTTCATCTCCCGTTACCGGAAAGAGGCCACCGGTTCCCTGAACGACGAGGTTTTAAGAAAACTTTTTGAACGGCTGACCTATCTCCGGAATCTGGAGGAGAAAAAGCAGCAGGTTCTTTCTGTGATAGAAGAGCAGGGCAAGCTGACACCGGAGCTGAAAAAGCAGATCCTGGCAGCAGAGACTCTTGTGGTGGTGGACGATCTCTACCGCCCCTATCGTCCGAAACGGCGGACCAGAGCGACGATCGCGAAGGAAAAAGGTCTGGAGCCCCTGGCAAATCTCATCCGCCTGCAGCTGACAAAACGTCCGCTGGGGGAAGATGCCAAAGCTTTTCTTTCTGAGGAAAAAGAAGTC
>JABLTM010065439.1_pt1 | contig 21610 bp, 20 predicted proteins | sample 7160121 | NCBI WGS metagenome assembly JABLTM01 (sample SAMN14651224, study PRJNA627086) | human gut metagenome | isolation source: feces | host: Homo sapiens
TAAGTATATCATAAGTGTCTTTTTTGTTTATATATTTGTCTGATTTAATTATACAATTCAGGAGTTAAAAAATTTATGTAGTAATTTCAATATACTTAACAAAATAATTATCACAATAGATTATTTTTGATATATTTTTGGTATATATATTGTAACATTATCTAACCTAGTAATAGAATTATAGATAAATTCAGCATTATCTTCTATATTATTAATATTAAGATTTAAGCTTAATATAATATCACTAAATAAATAAACATCTAGTATATTTGAATTATCTCTAAATACTAATTTCATTCCCTTATTGCATTTAAGTAAATTTTGTAAAATATCATAAGTAATTTTCATATCCTACCCCCTATATATGATAATTTTATAATATAATAAATACCAATAAAGTTCAAACTTAAATCATTAGTATAAATTAAATTTGATTTATATCAATACATTTTATATAATTAACTTATTATACCTTGGAGGGAATCTTATGGAAGTTAATATAAAATTAGATAACCTAAGAAAAAGGCTATTAGAATTAGAAAATGTAGCAATAGCTTATTCAGGAGGTGTAGATAGTAACTTTTTACTTAAGGTAGCAAAAGATACTTTAAAAGATAAAGTTATTGCAGTAACCCTTCATGCTATGATGCACTCAGATAGAGAAATAGAGGAATCTAAAAATTATGCCAAGGAATTTGGTGTTAATCATATAGTTGTTAATGTTGATAATTTTAAAGATGAAAAGTTTATAGAAAATAATAGTGATAGATGTTATCACTGTAAAAAAGAAGTATTTAAAGTCGTAAAAGAGATTGCAGCTAAACATAATATAAAGTATGTATTAGATGGGACTAATTTAGATGATTTAAGTGATTTTAGGCCAGGTCTTAAAGCACTTGAAGAACTAAATATAATAAGTCCTCTTAAAGAGTGTGGATTAACAAAAGATGATATAAGACAACTTTCAAAAGATATGGAACTTAATACTCATAATAAGCCTGCTTTTGCATGTCTTGCAACTAGAATACCATATGGTACAAAAATAACTAAAGAATTGCTTAAAAAAATAGAAAAAAGTGAAGAATACTTAATAAGTGTAAGATTTAAACAATTTAGAGTAAGAGCACACAATGATATTGCAAGAATAGAAGTTGGTAAGGATGAAATACATAAATTTTTCAATGAAGATTTATTAAATAAAACTAATAAAAAACTAAAAGAAATAGGATTTAAATATGTTACCCTAGATATGGCAGGATATGAAATGGGAAGCATGAATAAGTAGTACATTTAGGAGGATGACATGAAGAAAAGTTATACATTAATATCGCCTTGCTTTTTTGGTATGGAAAAAATGCTAGCAAGAGAGATAAAGGATTTAGGATTTGAAATAATAAAAACAGAAGATGGAAGAATTACATATAAAACTGGTGAAGATGGAATAGCTAAAGCTAACATGTGGTTAAGATGTGCAGAAAGAGTTCATCTTAAGGTAGCAGAATTTGAAGCAAAAACATTTGATGAATTATTTGAAAATACTAAAAGAATAAATTGGTCAAGATATATTCCATATGGAGCACAATTTCCAGTTTCAAAAGCATCATCTATAAAATCAAAACTATATTCTACAACAGATATACAGGCTATAGTAAAAAAAGCTATAGTAGATAGCCTTAAGAAAAGTTACATGGAAAGTGGAATGTTAAAGGAAGACAAAGAAAAGTATCCAATATATGTATTCTTACATAAGGATAAAGTTACTATATCAATAGATACAACTGGAGATGCACTTCATAAAAGAGGATATAGAGAAAAAGCAAATAAAGCACCAATAAGAGAAACATTAGCTGCAGGGATAATGAGTTTAGTACCATGGAAACCAGGAAGAATATTAGTAGATCCAATGTGTGGATCTGGAACTATGCTTATAGAAGCTGCCATGATGGGTATAAATATGGCACCTGGTCTTAATCGTGAGTTTATATCAGAAAAATGGAGAACATTAGATAAAAAAATCTGGTGGGATACTAGAAAAGATGCTTTTGATAAAATAGATAACGATGTGGAATTTAAAATATATGGATATGATATAGATGAAGAAGCATTAGAAATTGCAAAAGAAAATGCTGAAATAGCAGGAGTAGATGAATATATAGAGTTTAAATTAGGAAATGCTATAGATTTTACAAGTGACGAAGAATATGGATTTATAGTTACAAATCCTCCATATGGAGAAAGATTAGAAGATAAAGAAAGTGTACAAAGTTTATATAAACACTTAGGATATACATTTAGAAAATTAAAGAATTGGTCATACTATTTAATAACTTCATATGAGGACTTTGAAAAAGAATTTGGGCAAGAAGCAGATAAAAGAAGAAAGCTATACAATGGAATGCTTAAAACTAACTTGTATCAATATATAGGACCACGTCCACCTAAAAAATAATTAATAATTTCCCCCTTAAGATAATATATATAACATAAAGAGTATTTTAAGGGGGTGTAATTATGTTAAGACTAAGTAGTAGAAGTCGTAATAGAAATGTAAAAAATAAGCACTCAAAAAAAATAGAAAAAAATACACAAGAAAAATCAAAATATGAAGAAGATTACAATGAGATAATATTAAATGACTTAGTACCAGAGGAAAATAAAAAAGAGTTTGGGTTAGATAATGAATCTAATCAAAAAAAACAAGGTGGGCTTAAATTAAATTTTGCTTTAGGTGGTAAAAAAAGACCTAATAAAAAGCAACATCATAATCCGCACCACCAACATCAAAATCAAGATCAAGAAACTTCAGATGTAGTAGAAGATGTTCAGACTAACAAACAGCAATCACAAGAAGATATGGCAGAAACTAATAAAACTAAAAAGTCACCTAGACCTAAAAAAAGACCTAACCATAAAAATTCATCAAATAATAATCAAGAAACTCAAAGTAATGAAAACTTAAAAAATAATAAAATTGAACATAATAAAGAACAACATGGACATAATAAATCCAGCCAAAGTGAAGAAAGTCAAGGTAAACCTGGTTATGGAAAACAAGCTCATCATAAAAATGGATTAGGGAAAAGCAGTAAAAAAGCTCATGGTAAATTGAAAAAGTCACAAAATGATGATAAAGAATCTATAAGCTCTCCACAAGAAAAAAATAAAAGTTCAAATCAAAAGGTAATAAATCCTAAAAAAAGAAAGAGACCACATACTCATAAAGAAGAAATAGAAGATGAAGTAAGAAGTTTAGAAGAAGTAGAACCTGAAGCTGAAATAGAAGTTAAAGAAGACGATAGTAAAGATATAATAACATTTAGAGGAGATGAAACTACTGAAGAAAATAATAATATAGAAGAATCTCAACAAAAAGCTTCAGAGATAAAAGAAGTACAAAGTAAATTTGAAAATATTGTTTGGTCAGAGGATAAGTTTCCTAAAAAATAATAATAAATCTATATAAATAGTGTTAAAATATAAAAGCTTAGTATTTATACTAAGCTTATTTATTTTTGAGCAGTGAATGTATCTGAAATGATTTCTCACATGTTGCTCAAGGGAAGCAAATTTTAATATTTAAAAGGGTGATTTTATGAACAATAAAGAGCTATTTGAAAAAATAAATGAAATTTTATTAAAAAGTTTGAAACCATCTGAGGATTTAGAACGTCTAATAATAGAAGGATATTTAGATAAAGAGCCATTTAATAAAATAAAAAAGCTAAACAATATAGAACAAAATCCCAAATATCATCCAGAAGGAAGTGTTTTAAAACACGTGCTTTTGGTAGTGGATTTAGCAAGTGAATATAAAAAATATTCAAATGATGAAAAAGTATTTATGTGGGCAGCACTTTTACATGATATAGGAAAGTTAACTACTACAAGAGTTAGAAAAAATAGAATAACTTCATATAACCATGATACAGAAGGTAAAGATATAGCAATGAATATTTTAAATGAACTAACTGATGATGAAGAATTTAAACAAAAGGTATCTAAGTTAGTAAGATGGCATATGCAACCATTATTTTATGATAAAAATCTTCCATTTTTTCAACCACAAGATATGATAAATGATGTAGAATATAAAGAGGTAGCATTACTATCTTTATGTGATAGGCTTGGAAGAGGAAATTTAGATGAAGATAGGATAAAAGAAGAAAAAGAAAGGATAGAAAGTTTTAAAGCGTATTTTGAAAAATAAATAAATAGGGAGGTTTTGGATGAAGTTATTTAAGTTAACTGCTTTATCAGCTTTGTTAATGATTACATTAAGTGGATGTAGCTTAAACTCTGAGTCACCAGAACAACTTATAAAGGAAAAACCAGTTTATAGTGAAGCAAGTTTGAAATTATATAAACAAATAGAGAAGATTTTACCATCTCTAAATTCTTCGTTATTGCTTCCACGAAACTCAAGTGAAGTTGCCAAAATAAATGAGGTTGACCTAAATAAAGATGGAGAAAAAGAGTTAGTAGTTTTTGAAAAAAAAGAAGATGTAAATGAAAATAAAACTGAAGTAGGATTTATGGTACTTAAGAAGGATAAAAATGGAGAATATCAAGAAGAAGGAAACGTATTAGAAGGTGGGGAGACAATAGAATATGCGAATTTTTATGACTTAGATAAAGATAACCATTTAGAAATAATTCTTCTTATAAAAAAACAAGATAAAACTAATATGTACATATATAAGTTTGAAGATAATGAGTTAAGTAAAGTAGATACTTTAAACCCATATTGGATAAAAGACAAAGATAATATTACTGATATGAAAATTAAGATAGAGTATATCGATAATGATGATATTTTAGATATATTGGTTTTAAACTATAATCCTAAAACAAATAAAGTTTATTCAAGTTTATTAAACTTTGATGGTAAAATTAAATTATTAGATTATATAGAGCATGAAAATGTTAAAAATCTTAATAACCTATATATAACATATGGACAAGTAGATACTAATAAAAATGGAATTGTACTAGATATTCCAAATCTAAAAGATAATAATTATAGAACTCAAATATTATATACTAAGGATAAAAAGTTAGAAAAGGTATTTAAAGATGATGATAAAAATTTAACGAAACCATACTATATAGCAGTTGAAGATATAAATAAAGACAAAGTTCTTGAAATACCAATAGTAGCAGGAAGTAGTAGTATATATACATTACAATCATCATCTACAGTAAGTTGGTATAGATGGAATGGAAAGTATAATGAAGATGCTAGATTGGTATTTAATAGTAGAATATATTATAATTATAAATATAATTTTAAATTAGATATACCAAATAACTTGGTAAATAAAATATATAGTGAACAAGAGTATCAAGGTGAAAATACTTTATTTAAGTTCTACTATCATGATTCAGTAGAAAATGAACCTAAAAATATTTTTACTATAATTGTATCTCCTAAGCCTGTTGCAGATGAAGGAAAAAATATAACTAATAAATCATCTATGATACTTGCTGAAAATTATGATAATACATTTATATTACAAAAAAATAATGAAGAATTGTTAAAAGCTTTAAATATAACTACAGAAGCATTAATGGAGTATTTTTCATTAATTTATTAATATTTGTTTGGGAGGATTTGTATGAAGGAAAAAATATTAATATTAGAAGATGAAATAGGAATAAGAAGTTTTGTAAGTATAAATTTAAAAAGAGAAGGATATGAGGTAATAGAAGCTGGATGTGGACAAGAAGCTATAGATAAGATAAAAAATGAAAAAAATATATCTTTAGCACTTTTAGATGTAATGTTACCTGATATGAGTGGAATAGAAGTTTGTAAATATATAAGACAAAATTTTGACCAAGTTGGAATTATAATGCTTACGGCTAAAGCACAAGAAGAAGATAAAATAGAAGGATTTATATCTGGTGCCGATGACTATATGGTAAAGCCATTTAGTATAAAGGAGTTATTATTTAGAATAAGTGCGTTACTTAGAAGAATCAAAAAAGATGATACTATAAACACTAATGAAATAATATCGCTACCTTTTACTCTTAACTTAGATAAAAGAAAGCTATTTAAAGATGGTAAAGAAATAGAACTTACACCAACAGAGTTTTCAATAGTAAAATATTTAATAACTAATGCAAAGAAATCTTTAAGTAGAGATCAAATACTTGAAGAAGTTTGGGGAAGTAACTATCTTTATGATTTTAAAATAGTAGATGTAAATATAAGAAGAATAAGAAATAAAATAGAGGATGACCCATCAAAACCTAAATATATACAAACTGTTTGGGGATATGGATATTGTTTTAGAAAGGAAGAACAATAGTGCTACATTTTGAAGGGTTAAGAAAAAGAGTAATTAAAAATTATTTTATAATAATTATAACAACAGTTACTTTATTTGAAGGATTATTTATATTTTATGTTCAGAATTATTATTATGACTCTGTAAGACAAAATTTAAAAAATCAAGTTGAATATACAAACTCTGTATATAATACAAGTATAAATAACATAGAGAATACTACTTTTGATGAAAAAGTAAGTAATATACTAGATAAACAAAGAGTTGTAGGAAGCTCAAAGTATGCAACACAGGTAATAAATAAAGATAAGTATATTATAATTGATCAGTATGGAATAAAAAAACATGAGAAAATAGAAGCTGAAGATGTAGATAAGGCATTAATGGGTGGAAAGGATTTATATCCAATAACTCATAAGATAGAATCTACTAATGAACATGTAATGAGTGTATCTGTACCAATAAAGATAAATAATGTAATAGAAGGTGCAATAAGATACACTGTGTCATTAACAGAGATAGATGCTACTATATTTAAGTTGGCACTTGGATTAATACTTGCAGGGATATTTATATTAATAATAGCTATATCTTTAAGTCTAAGATTTGCAGAAACTATAATTCAGCCACTTATAGAACTAAAAGAATTTGCAAATGAGTTAGCACATGGTAACTTTAGTATAAAATTAAAAGACACTAGTATATCAGATGATGAGATAGGAGATTTGGCCAAAACATTTGTACATATGGCGGCTGAAATAGATAAAAGTGAAAAATTAAAAGAAGAGTTCATATCATCAATATCTCATGAACTTAGAACGCCACTTACATCAATAAAGGGATGGAGTGAAACTTTAGGATATGAAGGTATAACAAGAGATGAACTTGACTTAGGGCTTGGAATAATTCAAGATGAAACTGAAAGACTTATAAAGCTAGTTGAAGAGTTACTTGATTTTTCAAGACTAGCATCTGATAGAATAAAGTTAAAAATAGATACTGTAGATATAAAAAGGCTAGCAATAGGCGTTGTGAATCAGCTTAAGGTAAAATCGAGCGAGAAGGATATAAGCTTAAATGTAGAGTTTAAAACTGAAAATATTGATTTAATCCAAGGGGATAAGGATAGACTTAGACAGGTATTAATAAATTTAATTCAGAACTCTATAAAATTTACTGACGAAGGTGGATTTATAAATATTATAGTATCTCAAGATGAAGAGTACACAACTATGAAGGTAGTAGATAATGGAGCTGGTATAGAAAAAGAAAATTTAGAAAAAGTCTTAGATAAATTCTTCCAAGAAGATTACAATAAAGCAGGTAGTGGTTTGGGACTTGCTATAAGTAATGAAATAGTAAAACTTCATGGAGGTAAGATGATACTTAACAGTAAAAAAGGAGTAGGAACTTCTATAACTGTAAAAATAAAAAATACACTTATAAAATCTATATAAGCTGAAAATAGAAAGAGGAACAATATGAGAAACATAAAGATGACTATAAGATATGATGGCTCAAGGTATAAAGGGTTTCAGAGGCTAAAAGACAATGATATGACAATACAAGGTAAGATAGAAGATGTCTTAAGCAAAATGGCTAATGAAAGTATAGAGATAATTGGATCTGGAAGAACAGATATGGGAGTTCATGCATATGGACAAGTTGCTAATTTTAAAACAGCTTCTAATTTATCTGTAGATAAAATGAAAACATATTTATATGAGTATTTACCAGAAGATATAGTAATAACTAGCTTAGAAGAAGTAGATGGAAGATTTCATAGTAGATACAATGCAAAATCAAAAGTATACTTATATAAAATATACAATAATAAATTTCATGATCCATTCTTAAGAAAGTATACTACTCATATACCTAAGAAGTTAGACATAGAATTAATGAAAGAGGCAAGTGAATATTTTATAGGAGAGCATGATTTTACTAGTTTTGCATCATCTAAATCTAAGAAAAAATCAAATGTAAGAACCATATATTCTATAAATATAACAGAAACTAATGGTTTAGTAGAAATATACTTTGAAGGTAATGGATTTTTATATAATATGGTAAGAATAATGACTGGTGCTTTAATAGATGTTGGACATAAAAAGATAGCACCTGAAGATATTAAAACAATGCTTGAAGAAAAAGATAGAACCAAAGCTGCAGATACTGCTCCAGCTAAAGGGCTATATTTGTATAAAGTGAGTTATTAAAAAATAGGCTTTTAAAGCCTATTTTTTATTAGAATATATGGTTTAAATCACATTTTTCTGATTCTAAAATATTATTTAAGAGCATCTTTATAGTCTCAACTTGTTCTAATGCATTTAACTTATCATCGTATTTTATACTTTGTTCAATAATATTAAGAGATAAACATATATCATCAAAGTACTCATGATTAACTATTTTATACCAAATTTCTTTTTCTTTATGCCAGGATTTAGACCATTTTTTTATATCATTAGAAACTTTTTCAAGATTATCATCTTCAATATTTTTTTGAATAAGTTCAATTTCAGATTTAAATTTATTAGTAAAATCATATATTTTATTTTCAGAATAAATACCTAAAGATATAAATAATAAAGTCCATATTAAAACGCCAATAATTCGTTTCATATTATATCACCTCATTTATTCTTTTTTTCTTTGTATAAAGATATCATCATTTTCATCTATCATAAAAATTAAGACATCTTTAACCTTTTTTATATTTTTAGATTTTAAAGTTTTTAAAATCCATTTTTCATCCTTATTTAATTCATTTAAATTATCTTTTATAACTTTGCCATCTATTATAACTGGAATAGGTAAATGTTTAAAATCAGTTGCTTTACTAGAATCATAAGATGGTGATGGAACAATACTTAGATTTCCATCAGTTTCAAGTAGTGCATATTGAACATCTTTAAGGTTGAAATATCCTTGAGAACGTAATGACTCAAGCAACTCCTCAATAGATATACGTTCTTTTTTCAATTGTTTGTAATTTAGTTTACTTTTATTTATAAGTACAGTAGGGCTACCAGATAAAATCCTACTAACAGTTCTACTTTTTAAAGCTATATAAGAAATTAAAATTTCTATAAATACAAGTGCAGTAATTGATGAAATTCCATATATAATAGGTATAGAATTATCTTGCATTGGAATAGCTGCAACTTCTGAAAGAAGTAATGTTATTACTAAGTCAAAAGCATTCATTTCAGCTATTTCACCTTTTCCCATAACCCTTAAAGCTATTAAAACGGCTATATATAGTATTATACTTCTAATAAAAACAACAAGCACCTTATCACCTCTAAAAACATTATATAACTTAATATAACCAAATTTAAATGTTAAATACTCAAATATAAAATGATGTCTTTAAAATAATGGTAGAATTTGATATAATATGACTTACTTAGTAGTAAGGAGGTTACGATTATGAGCAAAAGAAAACAAGTACAAGTTCCTATAGAGAAAATACAAGAACAAGATAGATTTATAGAAGCAATAGCTGAAAAAAATTCAAGATTTTATGCAATACATCAAACAAAGCCAAAGTATATGATACAAACTTTTGGATGCCAAATGAATGAACATGACTCAGAAAAGTTATGTGCAATGCTTGATGATATGGGTTACCAAAGAACTATGCTTGCTGCAGAGTGCGACCTTATAATATATAACACTTGTGCAGTAAGAGAAAATGCAGAACTTAAAGTTTATGGAAACTTAGGTCAATTAAAGTTTAATAAACGTAAAAATCCAGATTTAAAAATAGCTGTTTGTGGATGTATGATGCAACAGCCTCATGTTGTTAAAGAACTAAAGTCTAAATATAATCATGTTGATTTAGTATTTGGAACACACAACCTTTATAAATTCCCAGAATTATTAGCTTCATCAATGGAATCAGAAGGTATGTTAGTAGATGTTTGGGATGTAGATGGAGAAGTAGTAGAAGGTCTTAGAAGTAGTAGAAAATTTGAACTTAAAGCATTTGTAAATATAATGTATGGATGCAATAACTTCTGTACTTATTGTATAGTACCGTACACTAGAGGTAGAGAAAGAAGTAGAACTGTTGAAGATATAGTTAATGAAATAAAAGAATTAGTGGCAAATGGAACTAAGGAAGTAACATTACTTGGTCAAAATGTAGATTCATATGGTAAGACTTTAGACAATCCTGTAACATTTGCTGAGCTTCTAAGAATAGTAAATGAAATAGAAGGTTTAGAGAGAATAAGATTTATGACATCTCACCCTAAAGATATATCTGATGAAGTTATATATGCTATGAGAGATTGTGATAAAGTATGTGAATTTATGCACTTACCAGTACAATGTGGAAGTACAAGATTACTTAAGAAAATGAATAGACATTATAGTAAAGAACATTACTTAGAAATAATAGAAAAAGCTAAGAAAGAAATTCCTGATATAGCATTTTCAACTGACCTTATGATAGGATTCCCAGGTGAAACTGAAGAGGATTTACTAGATACTATAGATGTAGTTAGAAAAGTAAAATACGATACAGCATTTACATTTATATACTCAAAGAGAGAAGGAACTCCAGCTGCAAAGATGGAAGACCAAATACCAGAAGATGTAAAACATGAAAGATTTAATAGAGTGTTAGCTGTAGTAAATGAAGAAATAGCTAAGATAAATGAAAGCTACCAAGATAAAGTTGTTGAAGTTTTAGTTGAAGGAAAGAGTAAAACTGATGATAATGTATTAACAGGTAGAACTAGACAAAATAAACTAGTAAACTTTACTGGTGGAAGTGAAGATATAGTTGGTAAGTTAGTTAATGTAAAAATAACATCACCAAAAACTTTCTCATTACAAGGAGAATTAGTTAAGTAATTATAGAAAATGTGCCTTAAATATTTAAGGCACATTTTTTTAGCAATGGATGAAGTCGTTGACGATATGAATCAAGTGAATTTTATACTTCTAAAAACTCTAGGAAATTTTCTAATATTTTAGCTGTTATACCCCAAATTACATAATTTTCATATTTATAAAATAAAACTCTATAATTACTAGTAGCAAATTTGTAATCCTTTTTATTTGGGATAATATCATAAGGAAAATTATCATTTGGAATAACTTTAACTTCATTATTATAAAGAGAAGGCTTATGTTTTAATAAGTAAGATAATGGAACTAAAAAAATATGGTCTACCTCATCTTTATTTATATGAAGGCTATCTATATTATTTATATATCCCACAAAAGGGTGAATTATCATATTACCAGGTGTTATAAGTAAATCTATTTCAGAGATAATATTTACATTTTTAACATTTGTTCCAAGTTCTTCGCAAGTTTCTCTTATAGCGGCATCAAGAGGACTTTCATTATTTTCTATTTTTCCTCCAGGAAAAGATATTTCATTTGGTTGACTTTTTAAATTTTTAGACCTTACCTGAAATAATATATAATGCATGTTATCTTTTTTTACTATGGGAATTAAAACTGAAGCTCTTTTCATATTTTTATATCCATTTATATACGGTTTATAGTTTTCAAATTTATGCTTTAAGTCTTCTATCATATAACTACTCCTTTAATTATTAAAGTATAGTATTATATTATATACAATTATAAATCAAAATAATACAAATAATACGATTATTATAGATTATTTCTTACCTCATATGTATAATATAAATTAGTTATATAGTAAGGAGAGACATAAATGAGATTATATACAAAAGAAGATGACATATATATAAATATACCAAGTAATATGATAAATAATATCGATGAAGATAATATTTTATTAAAAGAATATATAAGAATTTATAAGAATGTAGAGAAGCTTAAAGAATATATAATTAAATATTTATTTGAAAAAGATAGCTCAATAACTCAAAAGAATATTGGGGATTTATTACTTAATATAAAATCTGAAGAAAATTTAGATAAATTTATAAATTATATAGATGTAGATATACATTCTTTAGAAGAAAAGTTTAAAAATTTAAATATACACTTAGGTGTAAATATAGATGAGATAAATTTAGCAAAAGAAGAAATTAAAAATGAATATGTAAACAATTCATATAACGAAGACTTTATAGTTAATAAAGAATATATAGATGAGATAATAAATTGTATAAAAGATGAAAATATGTATTCATTAAGACAAAAATCTAGATATGGAAGCTTAAACATAGAAGGGAAACTAAAATACCTAGAGGATATAGAAGATTTTAATGAAGATGAAAAGGGTGGAATGTATAGTCCTATACTTGTTATATATAGACCGGCTAAGTATTTAAGAGGAAGTTATATACTAGAAGATACTTATTATGTATATATAAAAAGACAACCACTAAATGCGCTTATTAATCAAGAAAAGCTTAACGAAAAAGGTATTGATGGTATGGGAAGTATTATATATAAAAAGCTAAAGCATGACCTTACAAATGAAAACTTACAGGAAATATTAGCTGAAATATATATATATGCAAATAAAAATAATTTAAACTTTGAAAATATAAAATTAACTGATATAAGTTCTAATAGATTATGGCTTACAAGTGAAAGGCTCAAAAAAGAATTTAAAGAACTTAGATATTATCATAAAAATTTAACACAAAAAATAAAAGATATATATGATTCTACAGGTGCATACTATACACAACTAGGTGGAAAATATATTTTTAATACTAGAGAATTTGCTCATTGTTATAAAACATATAAAGCAAAAGATATAAATGGATAAATTTCATAAGATAAAAGGTTTTGAAATTATACAAAAGTCCTTATATAAAGATATATTTATGTAGGGACTTTTATATATAAAGAAATTATAAACTATTTTAAAATAACTAAATTTTAATTATTTTAAAATACTATACTAAATAATGATTTTTATAAATGAATATGAGTTAATCATATAAATTAGAAAATAGTAAGATTTATGATATTATAATAAAAAGTAAGAGATATAAAGGGGGGAATCTAATGATTAGAAAAGCTAAAATAAGTGACGTAGGTACTATAATGACTATAATAAATGAAACTGTAAAAGAAATGAAATCCTATGGGAATAATCAATGGGATGAGAATTATCCTAATAGTGAAACGTTTATAAATGATATAAAAAATGATAGCTTATATGTGTATGAAGAAGACAACAATATAAAAGGTTTTATATGTATTGATTGTAATCAAGCCAAAGAATATGAGAATTTAAAATGGTCATTAAATGAAAAATGTATGGTAGCTCATAGAATAGCTGTTAATACTAAATTTAGAAATGGTGGAATAGCTACTAAGTTAATGAGTTTTTGTGAGGAGTTAGCATCAAAAGAAGGAATAAGATATATAAAAACAGATACTTACTCATTAAATACAAAAATGAACTCTTTATTTAAAAAACTTGGATACAAATTTATTGGAGAAGTAAAATTTTTAAGTAAAGAGAAGGCATTTTATTGTTATGAAAAAATATTAAAATAATATAAAAATATACGTATAAATTAAGATATAATAAGAATTTAATTATTAATATAGAAGTAATCTGGGTATTAAAAATACTTAGATTATTTTTTATTATTAATGTATTATAAAATAGCTACTTTTGATAACGTATAATTAAATAGTTATTTTGAGCAACGGATGTATCCGTACTGGTAACAAGGATGTATCGTTGGCGAAATGAGCGAAGCGAATTTTTTTATCCAAACTTAATAAAGCTTATTAGTTATGGTATAATAATTAACTAGACAATATAATTACTAAAGATTTAAGGAGGGTGAGTATGAACATAGATAGAAATAAACTTACTCCAATGATGAAACAATACTTTGAAGTTAAAGATAGATACCCTGACTGTATATTATTCTTTAGACTTGGAGACTTTTATGAAATGTTTTTTGAAGATGCTATAGTAGCTTCAAAAACACTTGAAATAGCATTAACAGGAAAATCATGTGGCCTAGAAGAAAGAGCCCCTATGTGTGGGATACCATTTCACAGTGCCAATTCATATATATCAAAATTAGTAGAAGCAGGATACAAAGTTGCAATAGGTGAACAATTAGATGATCCACAAACAACTAAAGGTATAGTAAGAAGAGATGTTATAAGAGTTGTAACACCAGGTACTGTACTTGAAGGAAGTTTACTTGAAAATAAGAAAAATAACTATCTTTTATCACTATATATAAAAGGTGATTTATGTGGATTAACTTATGTTGATATAAGTACGGGAGAAGCAAATGCAACATACCTTTCTACTGATAAAATAGTAGAAGAAATTGCTAAGGTTCATCCAACAGAAATAATAATAAATGACTTAAACTTTATACCTAAACTTCAAAATATAGCAACAATAAGCAATATATATATAAATGAAAGTTTTGATGAAAAATATTTAGATGATAGTATTCTTAATGAGTATTTTAGCGATGAATATTTAAGCAATATAAAATTTGATGATAAAGATTTAATAAAATATAGCTTATCTATACTTTTAAACTATATATTTAACACTCAAAAGCAAGTTACATCAAATATAAATAATATAAATATATACAACTCAAGTGAATATATGGTACTTGATATGTTTACAAGAGTTAACCTTGAACTTACGGGGACTATAAGAGGAAATAAGAAAAAAGGTTCACTTTTACATGCATTAGATAAAACATCTACTGCTATGGGGGGAAGACTTCTTAGAAAGTATGTAGAAGAGCCATTAGTTAATAAAGCTAAAATAGATGAAAGATTAAATGTTATACAAGAAATTAAAGATGACTTTATGCTTCGTGAAGACTTAAATGAAATCTTAAAAAATGTATACGATATAGAAAGAATATGTGGAAAAATTGCCTTTGAAAAAGTAACACCAAAGGAAATGATTCACCTTAAAAATTCTATAGAAAAATTACCGATATTAAAAGATACTATAAATTCATCAAGTGCATCTATGCTTAAAGAGTATATAAAAGACTTAGATGATTTAAATGATTTATATAATCTTGTTAATGAGTCTATACTTGAAGAACCATCAATAACATTAAAGGATGGTAATATAATAAAATCAGATTTTAATGAAGAATTAAAAGAGCTTCGTGACATCTCTAAAAACGGAGCATATATGATAAAAGAAATCGAAAATGAAGAAAGAGAAAAAACTGGTGTTAAATCCCTTAAAATAGGATTTAATAAAGTGTTTGGTTACTTTATCGAAATAACTAAAGCTAATTTAAATACTGCTAAAATTGATGAGTCTTATATAAGAAAGCAAACACTAAGTAATGCAGAACGATTTATAACTCCGAAGCTTAAGGAAATAGAAGATAAAATACTAAATGCTGAAGAAAAGATTAAGTCTTTAGAATATGAAATATTTGTAAATATAAGGAATGAAATATATAAAAATATAGATAGAATACAAAAAGTATCTAAAACTATAGCAAATATAGATGTATTTGTATCATTAGCTACTGTAGCTTATATAAACAATTATGTAAGACCTAATATAAATGAAGATGATAAATTAGATATAAAAAATGGTCGTCATCCAGTAGTTGAAAATATAGTGGGAGAAGAAAACTTTGTTCCGAATGACACTTATTTAAATACTGGTGAAAATATAATAAACATAATAACAGGACCAAACATGGCAGGTAAGTCAACATATATGAGACAAACTGCAGTAATTGCTTTAATGGCACATATTGGATCATTTGTACCAGCAGAATATGCAAATATACCAATACTTGATAGAATATTTACAAGAGTTGGGGCAAGTGATGACTTGTCTCAAGGACAATCAACATTTATGGTTGAAATGAGTGAAGTGTCTCATATACTTAAAAATGCTACAGATAAAAGTCTAGTAATACTTGATGAAATCGGAAGAGGGACAAGTACTTATGATGGTATAAGCTTAGCATGGTCGATAGTTGAGTATATTCAAAGTAAAATAAAATGTAAAACATTATTTGCAACACATTATCATGAATTAACTGACCTTGAAAATGAATTTAGCGAAGTTAAAAACTACTCTATAGCAGTTAAAGAAGATGATGATAATATAATATTCTTAAGAAAAATAATACCAACTGGAGCGGATAAGAGTTATGGTATATATGTTGCAAAACTTGCAAAGCTTCCAGATGAAGTTATAAATAGATCAAGAGAAATATTAAGTGATTTAGAAAAAAATCACATATACAATAGTGTAGCTATAAATAAAGATATTGATAGAGTTTTAGAAACTATAAATAATGCAGAAATTTCATCAAGCAATAATGATAAATTATATATTGAAAATATAAAAGAGTTAGAAAAAGAAATATTAACTTTAAAAGAAAATAGCTTTAAAGAAGAATTCGAAAGTTTAAAATTAGAACATGAATCTTTAGTTAAAAACTATGAAGATATTAAATCTAAAAATGATAAATTAACTATAGAAAATAAAGATTTATCTAAAAAAATTAAAGATAATGAAGCAAATTCACAAATAGCAGTAACTCAAATGAGTTTCGACACTATAGGTGATAACAATTTAAAGGATGAAATATTAAACTTAGACTTGCTTAATATGACTCCACTAGATGCAATAAATGCATTATATTCATTACAAAAGAAAGCTAAAAACAATTAAGAGTTGAAGAACCCTAAAATTAATTTTAAATTAGCGAAATATAATAAGCTAATACGTTAGAAAAAGGGGAGGACAATATGAATAGAATTAATATACTAGATGATTTAACTATAAATAAAATAGCTGCAGGAGAGGTGGTTGAAAGACCTTCTTCTGTAGTTAAAGAATTAATAGAAAATTCTATTGATGCAGGAAGTACTAAAGTAGTTATAGATATACAAGATGGTGGAAAAAAACTTATAAGAATAACTGACAATGGTTGTGGGATAGCATCTAGTGAAGTTGATAAATCATTTTTAAGACATGCTACAAGTAAGATTAAAAATATAGATGATTTATATGATTTATATTCTCTTGGATTTAGAGGAGAAGCATTAGCATCTATTAGTGCTGTATCAAAACTTGAAATGATAACTAAAACAAAGGATGAGCCTATAGGAACTAAAGTAATTGTTGAAGGTGGAAATGTAGTATCTAAAGAGCCAGTAGGAACTCATAATGGTACAACTATTATAATAAAAGATATATTTTTTAATACACCAGCTCGTCAAAAGTTCTTAAAATCAACTCATGCTGAAACTATAAATATAAGTGATTTAATAAATAAACTTGCAATAGGAAATCCACATGTTCAATTTAAATATGTTAATAATAATAAATCTATGCTTACAACACCAGGAGATAACAAATTATTAAGTGTTATAAGAAGTATATATGGAAAAGAAATTTGTGAGAATTTAATAGAGATAAATCATGAGTGTAAATATTTTAAGATAAGTGGATATATAGGAAACAACAATATATATAGATCTAATAAAAATTTACAACATATATATATAAACAAAAGATTTGTAAAAAGCAAGATAGTTTTAGATGCTATAAGCGAAGCTTATAAAGGTATTATACCTATCAATAAACATTCAATATGTTTTATACAGTTAACTATAAATCCAGCTAGTATAGATGTAAATATACATCCAACAAAGCTTGAAGTTAAATTTGAAAATGAAAAGGAAATGTATATTGAACTTAGAGATATACTAAGAAAAACTTTACTCTCAGTATCATTAATAGGAAAATATGAAACATATGATAAAAAAGAAGAAACTAAAAATATTTTAGTAAAAGAAAATAGCAATCAAAGTAAAAACATATATGAAAATAAAGAGTTTGAGGATATAAAAGTAATTGAGAAAAATTACGAAAGGCCAATAGATTCATTTATGTCATTTAATGATATTATAAAAAGTGAAAATAACACAGAAAAAGATAAAGAATATATATATGAGAAAAAATCAATAGCTAATATAAATGAATTAGATAATATAAAGATAATAAAAGAAGATTCTAGTTCTGAATATATAATAGAAGGTAATATTAGTTTAGAAAATTCTTTTTCTATTGAAGATATAGAAAAGTTAGATAAAGAAAAAGAATATCAAGAAAGCTTATATAATCAGGATAATGAGTATGAAGAAAATAATTTAAATTATAAGTCTAGTAGTGAATATATAAATAAAGATGAATATAGTAGTAAATTTACAAAAGAAATAGGAAAAATAGAGGACAATATTCAAGAACAATTTTTTGAAGAAACTCCATCTAATAAGTTTTCATTAGCAGGATATAATGTTATAGGAACAATATTTGATACCTATATAATATTGTCTAAAGGAAACTCTATGTATTTGCTTGATCAACATGCAGCCCATGAGAAAATACTTTATGAAAGATATATGGACAAGTTCTATAAATCAAGTATAAATATGCAGATGTTACTAGATCCAATAGTGCTTGAATTATCTAATATAGATATGTTACATGTTGAAAATAATTTAGATTTATTTATGAAATTTGGTTTTGAAATTGAATTATTTGGTAAAAATCATATAATGATAAGATGTGTACCAACTATATTCGGTGTTCCTGAATCTGAAAAATTTATACTACAAATAATAGATAATATAGAAGAAATAAAAAACAACTATGAGTTAAAAGGAGAAAAATTTGCATCTATGGCGTGTAGAGCAGCTATAAAAGCAAATGACAGAATTCAAAGTATGGAAATAAGAAGTTTACTTAATGAACTTGAAACTTGTGAAAATCCTTTTACATGTCCTCATGGTAGACCAACAATAGTAGAAATAACGAAAACAGAAATAGAAAAAATGTTCAAACGAATTATGTAGTTTAGAGAGGATTAATATGAAAAAAATTCCAATTATAATACTTACAGGACCAACAGCAGTTGGAAAAACTAACTTATCAATAGACCTTGCAAAAGAGCTAAATGCTGAAATTATATCTGCAGATTCAATGCAAATATATAAATATATGGATATAGGAAGTGCTAAGATAACAATCGATGAAATGCAAGGAGTAAAACACTACTTAGTAGATGAAGTAACTCCAGATTATGTATTTTCAGTTTCTGAGTTTCAAAAAAGGGCAGATGATTATATACAAAAAATAAATAAGGATAATAAAAAAGTTTTAGTAACAGGAGGAACTGGACTTTATTTAAATTCATTAATTTATAATATGGATTTTGCAAAATCTGATGCAAATAATGAGCTTCGAGAAAAATTAAGAATAGAACTTGAAGAAAATGGAATAGACTATATGCATAATAAATTAAAAGAATTAGACCCTGAAGCTGCACAGAGAATCCATAAAAATAATACTAAAAGAGTTATAAGAGCTCTTGAAGTTTGTTTAAGTGGAGAAAAGATGAATGATTTTTCTAAGGACTTAAAGTTTAATGAAAAATATAATCCTATAATAATAGTTTTAAATAGAGAAAGAGAACATCTATACGAAAGAATAAATAAGCGTGTAGATATAATGATGGATAATGGTTTAATAGATGAAGTTAAAAACTTACTTAAAATGGGATATACAAAAGATATGATATCTATGCAGGGTATAGGATATAAAGAAATAATAAAATATTTAGATGGTGAGTATACATTAGATGAGGCTATAGACATAATAAAAAGAGACTCAAGAAGGTATGCAAAGCGTCAGTTAACTTGGTTTAGAAGATATGACGATGCTAAGTGGTTTAACTTAGATGAATATAGTGATAGTCAAGTACTTAAAAATGATATAATTATGCATATTGAAAAAATGCTATAAATTATATAAAATATAATAAAAGGAATGGTAAATTTTACTACTTCAATTAAATTATCGGGAGGATATATACAAATGAAAAATACAGCTATAAATTTACAGGATTTATTTTTAAATAATGCTAGAAAAGAAAGAATACCTGTTACAATATATTTAATGAATGGGGTTAAAGTAAATGGACAAGTAAAAGGGTTTGATAGTTATATAATAATGTTAGAAGATGAAAAAAGACAACAAAATATGATATATAAGCATGCAGTATCAACTATACAACCATCTAGACATATAAATATGCAAAATAATAATCAACAAAATAATGGATTTAATAAATAGATAATAAGATGAACCAAATAAAATTTGGTTCATTTTTTACGTATAAAGAAATTATATCATGAAAAAATGTATAGAACTAATGAATATAAGCAATATCAATGACTTTATAAGCGTAAAAATACATAGATAATAAATATATTGATTTTTGAGGAATAAGAGATATATGATATAATGTATATACAATATTTTAATTATAAGATTCAAGCTTTAATAGATAAATAATAAGGAGATTGAAATGAATAGATTAGATGAAAAGATAAGTATAATCGACAGTATATCATATGATGGTGTAGATTTTGAAATAATAGCATACAATAATCTAGAAGGAGCTCAAAATGTAGAAACAGCTATGGGTCTATTTTTTGCAAGTCAAGCTGGATTAAAAATGAAGCAAGTAAGAATAAAGTTAAATAATAGTGCAGTAAAAACTGAAGCAGGAGCACTTTATTACTATAAAGGAAATATACAATCTAAAAGTAATATTGGTGGTGTAGGAGGTCTTTTTAAAAAGGCTGTTTCAGGAAGTATAACAAATGAAAGTGCTATAAAGCCTACTTATAGTGGAAGTGGAGAGATTCTTTTAGAACCATCATATAAACATTATATAATAATGGAATTAAATGATGAAAGTATAATCGTTGATAAAGGAATGTTTTATTGTTGTTCAGAGGATATAACTGTTAAAGGGGTTATGCAAAAAAATATTTCATCAACATTACTTGGAGGAGAAGGATTATTCCAAATAGAATTAACTGGTTCAGGGGTAGTTATACTTGAATGTAGTGTACCAAAGTCAGAAATAGTAGAATGTGAAATAAGTAAAGGTCAAGAATTAAAGGTAGATGGAAACTTTGCTATAGCTAGAACTAAAGGTGTAAACTTTAGCGTTACAAAATCAGATAAAAGTTTATTTGGTTCAGCTATAAATGGTGAAGGATTCTTAAATACATTTAGTGGTGAAGGAAAAGTTTGGATAGCCCCTACTCAAGCTATGTATGAAAAGATGAGATATGGCCTTCCAACTAATAATAATTCTATGAATAACCCAACACCTCGTCAAAAATAAAAAAATGGAGTCTTTAATTAAAATGGACCCTTTGTCAAGTACACTAGAAAAAAACGGTTCTTAAGAAGTTACTAAAAGCTGATTCCTGTATTGCACAGGAGTCAGCTTTTTTAAATTCCACTGGCAACGTTCATTATTGTAATA
>JABLTM010049604.1_pt1 | contig 21588 bp, 22 predicted proteins | sample 7160121 | NCBI WGS metagenome assembly JABLTM01 (sample SAMN14651224, study PRJNA627086) | human gut metagenome | isolation source: feces | host: Homo sapiens
ATTTAATCAAAAATCTAAAATAATCATAAAAATTCATTAAAAAACTAATCAAAATCGTAAAAAATAAATTTAATTACTATTAGAAATCAAATACAATTAGTAAAAATCTCCTAAAACTTTCCAATAAAAATCAAACGAAATTAATACAAATCTCCTAAAATCTCCCAATAAAAATTGGGGAGAAATTGGGGATCAAATTTTCAAAAACCCCCCAAATTTAACAAAATTACACACTAAACGAAAATCCAGCAAAGCACTAATATCACTAGCATACAATGCAATTCAACACATCTAATAAAATATGTTATGTAACCCTCATAACCTCAAGGTAAAAGCAAAAAAATTCAAAAATCATATATATTATAGATAAGTACAAAAAAATAAAAAAAGCATACTCTTTCGACAAGGTTCGACAATATTTTTTTTGAAAAGTGATATAATTAATTTATAATAAAAATAAAGGGAGGAATTGGAAATGGAAGAAAAAAAGAAAAGTGGATTTGCAACTGCTGGATTAGTGTTAGGAATTATAGGAATATGCACATCATTTATTCCAATAGTAAACAATGTATCATTTATATTAGGATTAATTGGAATAATATTTGGAATAGTATCATTAATTAAAAAAGCTAGTAAAGGACAGGCAATAGTAGGAGTGATTTTATGTATATTGGCTATAGCGATTACAATAAACTCTCAACAAGCTTTATCAGATAGTTTAAATGAAGTTAGTTCGGACTTAGATAAGGCAACAGGCTCAAGTACAGAAGAGATATTAGCAAATGATGCAAATGTAGAGTTAGGAAATTTCGAAGTAACAAAAGGAAGTTATGGGATAACTAATACGAAACTAACGGTAAAAGTTACAAATAAAACTAGTGAAAAGAAATCTTTTAGCTTCCATATAGAAGCGGTAGATGACGCAGGTACAAGAATTAATGAGGATTATGTTTATGCAAATAATTTAGCAGCAGGACAAAGTCAAAACTTTGATATATTTACTTTAGTGTCATCAGACAAAATAGACACAATGAAAAATGCTACTTTTAAAATTATAGAAGCTTCCATGTATTAAAATAAAACACTTACTTAGGTAAGTGTTTTATTTATAGTAGGAAAGTTCTCATTGTTGGAGAACTTTCTATACTAGATAGAAAAAAAGAAAAAAATTCCCAAACAATTCACAGAAAAAACATTTACAAAACAGCAAAACTATGTTAGACTAGATAAGTCGTTTGCTTAATTCATCATAAACAATTACCCGAAAAACATAAAGGAGGAAGCGAAAATAAGTAAGAACATTTTAATCATAGGAGAGCCGCGTTGCGGCAAAACAACAGTTGCAAACAATTTATTCAAAAAATATAATAATTACGAAATAATACGAGGAGATGTATATTCAACAGCAATTAAATCTATAATAAGAAAAAAAGAAACGCCAGAAAACGAAATAAAAAAAGATATAATGACAGAAGAAGACATGGACGAATTAATGTATAATATTGTAAAACAAATGGAAATCGAAACAGAAAGAACAAATCAAAAAATCATATTAGAAACAAATGATATAAGTGTAGAAAAAGCAATAGAATACTTTAAATCAGATTTTGACATATACTGTCTTGGAATGCCAAACGAAACTGTAGAAAGTCTTGCATATCAAATTAGGGAAAATGATGAAGAAAATGACTGGACCAACTATATTGGAGACGAAAGATTAAAAACAATATGCAATGATGTAATAAAAAACAGTAAAAATGACAGAGCAAAATGCGAAAGATATGGAATTAATTTTTTTGATACATCTGGCAATAGAAACGAAAAGATTGATCAAATAGTAAAAGAAATTGAACTAAAAAGTATTGACAAAGAATAAAGGAGGAGATAATATGTGTACAGCAGCAACATATAAAACCAATGACTTTTATTTTGGAAGGACATTAGATTATGAATATTCTTATATGGAAGAAATAACAATAACACCGCGAAATTATCCATTCAAATTTAAAGAAAAAGAAACAATAAATACTCATTATGCCATAATAGGAATGGCGTATGTAGCAGAAGAATATCCATTATATTATGATGCTGTAAACGAAAAAGGATTAGGGATAGCAGGTCTCAACTTTGTAGGAAACACATATTATAATGAATCAATAGAAGGAAAAGACAATATAGCGCAATTTGAATTTATACCATGGATTTTAAGCCAATGTGCAACTACAGAAGAAGCAAAAAAATTGATAGAAAAAATTAATTTAACAAATATTCCATTCAATTCACAATTACCATTGGCACAATTGCACTGGATTATTGCAGATAAAGACGAAGCAATAACAGTAGAAGCGGTGCAGGAAGGAATAAAAGTATACGAAAATCCTGTAGGAGTATTAGCCAATAATCCACCATTTGATAAGCAGATGTTTGCACTAAACAATTATATGAACTTATCAAATAAAGCGCCAGAAAATAAATTTGCATCCAATTTAAATTTACAAAAATATAGTAGAGGAATGGGAGCAATAGGACTTCCAGGTGATTTATCGTCACAATCTAGATTTGTTAGAGTAGCATTTGTAAAGATGAATTCTGTATCAGCAGAAGGAGAAAACGAAAGCGTTAGTCAATTCTTTCACATTTTAAATTCTGTTGATCAGCAAAGAGGATGTTGTGAATTAGAAAATGGTAAATATGAAATAACAATTTATACATCTTGTTGCAATGCAACAAAAGGAATTTATTATTATACCACATATGATAATCATCAAATTACAGCTGTTGATATGCGTAAAGAAGATTTGAATATTAATAATTTAATAAGGTATCCATTAATAAAGGATGAACAAATAAAAATACAAAATTAGAATATAATTATCCACAATAAGAGCTATTATTGTGGATAATTACATATAAAAAATAATAAAAAATGAAAGAAGGTATAAAATATGGATTTAACTTTAGATGTAGGAGAATATAAATTAAATATAAGAGCAGCAGTAGTAATTACACACAATGGAAAGATATTAGCACACAGAAATTTAAATAAAGGACATTATGCACTAATAGGTGGAAGAGTTGAGATTGGCGAGGACTCAGAAAAAACAGTAAAAAGAGAAGTTATGGAAGAGCTAGGAAAAGAGATCGAAATTACAGGATATGTATCAACTATAGAAAACTTTTTCGAAATGAAAGGGTCAAAATATCATGAAATTCTATTTATACATAAAGGTGAATTTGTTGACGAGGATGATAAAAAAATAGAACATACATTAAAAAATCTAGAAGGGAAAGATTATCTACAATATGAATGGCTAGAGTTAGACAAAATTGAAGAATATCCATTATTACCACAAGCAGCAAAACAAGTGCTAAAAGAAAAAGATTTACCAGTCCATAGAATAAATAATGATTTAAACTAGGAGGAGATTATGGGAGAGCTTTGGGATATATATGATGCAAATAGAGAGAAAACAGGAAGAAAAGCAGAAAGAGATGTTTATCAATTTAAAGATGGAGAATATCACATTGTAGTAACGGGAGTAATTTTAAATCATAAAAAAGAAATCTTAATAAGCAAAAGAGCTGAATTTAAAAAATATGGTGGACTATGGGAATGCAATAGTGGTTCGATATTAGCAGGGGAGAGTAGTTTAGACGGAATTCTGCGTGAATTAAAAGAAGAGCTTGGAATTGAATTTTCAAGAGAGGAAGCCATATTTTTAAAAGAAGTCAAAAGGGATAAAGCCGTTCCTGATTTTAAGGATTTGTGGTTGTTTCAGAAAGATATTAATATAAATGAAATAACATTTCCAGATGGTGAAGCCACTGATGCTAAGTGGGTTACAATTGAACAATTTATGCAAATGTATAAAAATAAAGAAATTGTACCGACAATAAATTTTGGTGAAGAGGAGTATAAACTAGCTTTAAAAAAATTGAACCAAAAGAATTCGGAAAAATATTACAATAACACAGAAGCTGATAAGCCTACACCAAATGTAAGAAGTGATAAATTTATTTGAAGATTTTGAAATTATTAATTTTAAAGAAGTAGAAAAAGATGGCACTACAGGATTAAATGAAATTAAACATTGGCATTTGTTTATTGTAGTGGCTAGAAAAAAATAAAAGTTTTGTATAGTTTCACATAAATAAAAAAGATTTTACTATTTATAGTAAAATCTTTTAATTTTGGTTGCGGAGGTAGGACTCGAACCTACGACCTTCGGGTTATGAGCCCGACGAGCTGCCAACTGCTCCACCCCGCGATGTGTCAGTACTTTTATATTATATACAGTTTTATAAAAAATGTCAATAGATTTTTATAAATTTTTCCATATTTTGAAAAAACGGTTTAAGTTTAATCTATAAAAGATTTTACTAAACCGTTTTTATAGTAATTATTTTTTCTTAATGGTTAAAGCTAATTTTTCTACAATATCTAAAGCCTCAATTATTTCTTCTTCTGTATAATTTCTTAATAATTTTCTTGTTTTATTTATACAAGTATCATCAAGTCCAAACAAAATGTAATCTGCAGAATGTCCACTAACTTCACGAAGCTTTCTTAAGCTGTAATAAACTAAATTTCCTTTTCCATCTTCGACAAAACCTAAGAATTGACTAGATGTACCTATTTCTCTAGCAAGTTGAGTTTTATTCATTTTTAACTCTTCTTCTCTAATTTTTTTGATTCTTAGGCCTCTTTCATGTTGTTCTTTTCTTTCTACTTCGATTGCTACATTTGATTTTTTTCTTCCCATAATAAAACTCCTCCTTTTTCATTTTTTAATATTATATAGTATAAATTGAACAAATTAATAACAAAATAAAATGGTATTTTATAGTGTTTTATGGTAAAAAATGATTAAAAATAGTAATGATTAATAAAAAGTAACTGAGATGATGTTCAAGATTTGACTTGAATGTCATCTATTTTTGTATCTCATTTTGTTATAAATTTTCGAAATTTGTCAAACATTTCTATCACTGAATTTCGCCAGTGCCAAGCGTTTGAATGATATTTTAAATATGCAAGTTGGAACGAGCACAAAAGATGAAAAGGTGGTGGAAAGTATGGACTGGTGGGAAGAATTAGGTCAATTAATAAAGAAATGGCTTTTCTAATATAAAAGTGACAAAAAAGGAGTGTAATTACAAACACTCCTTTTTTGCATCTTGAATAGTGTTTTGGTTTTGTGTATAATAGAAAACAAAAGAATATATACGAAAGTAGGAGTTATTATGCTAGAAATGAGTGAATGCATTATAAAAACAGTAATATTAAGTCTTTTAACATATTATTGTGATTTCAAGATTATGAATAAAAAAGTGAAAAGTACCATGAAAAATAATATATTTATTATAATATCTGGAATAGTTTGTGGCATTATAAAATATAAAATGGGCGCTTTTATAAGCATAATTATTTTAGGAATATTAATAAGCATTATATATTCCGAAGATAATATTGGAAATGTTATGATGGCAACAATAGTTTCATTAATCTTAAATTATATTTTGGAAATTGTTGCAATTATGTTATGCTTTTTAATTGAAAAAACAATTAGTGTTAAAAATAATTATATTGAAATATGTTCAATAGTTATAATACATCCAATTTTATTATACAGTATCTTTAAAATAAAAAGATTTAAATATGGTATTTCTTTTTTACAAAATAATATTAATGATGGATATGTAGATCTAATAATATTAAATTTAAGTGCTATAATTTTATTTTTTATAATCGGAATATCTAATTCTGATTATGCAATGACTAGCAATATTGCAGTAGGAATTGTAATTTCAGCAATCATAATGTTTGTTACAATCAAAAAATCATTAAACCTATACTATAAACAAAAAATGTTAATTCAAGAGTTAGAAGACACAAAACTAGAATTAGACAGCAAAAACAAAGAAATAAAAGATTTAGAAACAGAAAATCTAACATTCAAAAAGAGAAGGCATTCACTAGTCCATCAACAGAAAGCATTAGAATACAAAATGCAACAGATGATGACGCAAACAGAAATAAGCAAAGAACAAGCGGGAAAAGTAAAAGAAAGGCTAGAAAAAATAAGAGAAGAAATATATAAAGAAAAAGAAAACATCGAGTTAGACAAAACAGGAATTACAGAAATAGATGATATGTTAAAATATATGCAGTCAGAATGTAATAAAAACAAAATAGAATTTATATTAAAATTAGAAGGAAATATACATCAAATGACTAATAATGCAGTATCAAAAGAAGACTTAGAAATACTATTAGCAGACCACATAAAAAATGCAATAATAGCAATAAATCATACAGAAAACATAAATAGAACAATAATGGTAAAACTAGGCAAACTAGATTCAGCATATGGAATAAGTATTTATGATACTGGAGCAGAATTTGAAAAAGAGACATTAGACAATTTAGGAAAGAAACCAAGTACAACACATGCAGAAGAAGGTGGTACTGGTATGGGATTTATGAACACATTTGAGACATTAAGAAAGTATCAAGCAAGTTTAACTATAGAAGAATATAATAAGCCTAGCAAAGACAACTATACAAAAGTAATAAATATAAAATTTGATAAAAATAATGAATTTAAAATTAAAACATATAGGGAGGTAAAAGATGACAGAGTTATGGGATGTATATGATATTAACAAAAATACAATAGGAAAAGTAGTAGAAAGAGAAACATATAAATTTCAAAAAGGAGAATATCATTTAATTACAGTAGCAGTAATAATGAATTCAAAAAAACAAATATTAATAGCAAAAAGATCAGAAAAGAAAAAAAGGGCACCATTAAAATGGGAATTATCAGGAGGGGGAGTACGAGCAGGAGAAAATAGTTTGCAAGCAATTTTAAGAGAATTAACAGAAGAAATAGGGTTAAAATTTTCTGTGAACGAGGCAACATTTTTAAAAGAAACTAAAAATGAAGAGAAAAATGGCTCAGGATCATTTAAAGACTTTTGGCTATTTAAAACAGATATTAAAGCTGAGGATGTAACATTTCCAGACAATGAAGCAACAGAAGCAAAATGGGTAACAATAGAAGAACTATTAAAAATGGCAGAAAAAGAAGAAATTATTTCTGGATTAGACTTTGGAAAAAAAGATTATGAATTGGCAATAGAAAAGTGCTAATATGGCAAAAAAGCTTGACAAAATGAGTAAAAGGTAATAAATTATAATCGTATCAATGTAATATAACTTTTCTAAAATTAGAAAGGAGAAAAGATATGAAACATGAAATCAAGCAAGTATCACAAAATGAAAATGGAGCAGTTTATAAAATCTTGCTTCAAATTCCATTTGTATTAGGATGGATTGAACGGGTAAAGTTTTACGTTTCAACAAGAGAACAAAAAAATGTGTACCCAATGCAACACGTAAAAAATGAAAATGATATAGCATATTTTGAAGCAACAGTTGAACTGTCTAGATATGCAGTATATCACTATTATTTTTCATTTGATGCAAATAGCCGATTTCGGTATTATAAAAAAGAAAATACCAGTGGTGACAACAGTGTAACAAATGAAGAGTGTTGGAAATTATCAGTCAACTTTGAGGTACCTGAATGGGCAAAAGGAACTGTAATGTATCAAATCTTTGTGGATAGATACAAAAGAACACGAGGATTAGAAAAGAAGCCAATGAAAGGTAGAGACATTCATGAAAATTGGAATGAGCCACCTGTAGTTGGTCCAAATGAAAAAGGACAATGGTGTGTAGACTTTTATTGTGGAGATGTAAAAGGTATTACAGACACAATGAAATACATCAAAAAATTAGGAGTAGATATTATTTATCTTTGTCCTATTTCTGAAAGTCAATCTAATCACAGATATGATACATCAGACTACAGAAGTATAGATCCATATGCTGGAACTAGTGAGCTGGTAAAGGAAATGTGTGAAAAAGCACATAAATACGGAATGAAAGTCATTCTTGATGTAGTATTTGACCATACAGGTAATGATAGTGTTTATTACAATGAATATGGAAATTATGATAGTATTGGAGCATATCAAGTGGTTAAAATTCCAGAATATAAAGGAAAAGTGTCACCATATAGTGACTTCTATGATACAGATTGTCATTTTGGAAAACACGAATTTAAATTCTGGTGGAATTTCCATAATATGCCTAAATGTGATTGTAATTCTAAACATTGGAGAGAATTTATTTGCGGAGTTGGCGGAGTAATTGATTTTTATTTCTCATTAGGAGTTGATGGACTTAGACTTGATGTGGCAGATGACCTGAATGATGAGTTTGTGGAATATATTCATACTGCAGCAATCAGAAATAAGCCAGATGCTTTCATTATTGCAGAGATGTGGGAAAAAGATCCGATGGATAGAAGATATCTTAAAAATGCAAAAGGAATTCATTCTTTAATGAATTATAGATTAACAGATGCGGTGATGAGATATTATAAATATTGTGATGTTAATAAATTAATTGGTACACTGAAATTTATTAGCACAGAATATCCTACAGGAACAATTTTAACTCTTATGAACTTTACATCAACACATGATATTTCAAGAGCTATTGAAATATTCGGATGCAATATTTTTAATGAGTATGCAGATTGGGCCTGGGATTTAATTAGAGGTAATGGTGACTGTGAATGGATTAAACAACACCAAATGACTTCTTATGAATACCACTGTGGTAAAATGGTACTCAAATCATATTGTTTTGCATTAACATTTTTGCAGGGAATTTTCTCAATTTTCTCTGGAGATGAAGTTGGAGTTAGAGGAATTGGAAATCTTGCCAATAGAGCTCCATATCCATGGGGACATAGAGATAAAGACATGTTAAAATACTTTAGAGGACTCGGAAAGATTCGTAAAGAAAACCAGTTCTTGAGAACGGCAGAACAAAGAATAGTAAAAATTGACCATGAGCACTTGGTATTTGAGCGGTATAACGAAAACGAAGGGATTATGGTAATTGTTAGTAGAACACACCACATTACTAAAGTTGATTTACCAGAAGAATACAAAAACGGAGAAATTGTTGCTAGACTTAAATGTTGTACAAAAGAACAGTTAAGTCCATTTGGTGCAATTGCTGTAAGAAAAACAAAATAGTGTTTCATTTCACAAGAGGTTCTTAGAAATAAGAGCCTCTTTAAAATTTTAAATAAAAATATTGAAAAATAATGCATAAATGGTATAATTAAATGGATAATAATTAAAGGAGGGATGATTGAACATGAAAATTTATTATGTAAGACATGGTCAAACAGACTGGAATTTAGCAAGAAAAATGCAAGGCGGGGGAACTGAAAAAGAGTTAAACTCAACAGGAATAGAACAAGCAAACGAAACAAAAAAAGAATTAGAAAATGCTAAATATGATATTGTAATATGTTCACCAATGCATAGAGCAATACAAACAGCAGAAATAATAAATAAAGAAAAAAACGTACAAATGATAACAGATGAAAGAATAAGAGAGAGAAAACTGGGAGAACTAGAAGGGCATGAAATAACAGACGAAATGGAAAAAAGAATCTGGAATTATGACTTAAACTATCAAATACCAGGCGGAGAAAATTTACATGAATTTGAAAAAAGAATATTAGACTTTTTAGATGACATAAAGGAAAAATATAAAGGAAAAACAGTACTTATTGTTGCACATGGTGGAGTTGCAAAAGTATTAAAAGTTCACTTATACGGAATGCCAAAAAGCAAAGACTTATCAGAAATAGAAATGAAAAACTGTGAAATAATAGAAGCTGAAATATAAATAAAGAATGGAGAAAAACGTGAAAAATTACTACGAAATATTAGAAGTAGATAAAAAAGCATCACCTGAAGTAATAGAAAAAGCATATAAAACACTTGTAAAAAAATATCATCCAGATTTGCAAAATGAAGAAAATCATGCTGAATATGAAGAAAAAATGAAAGAAATAAATGAAGCGTATTCAGTACTATCAGATGACTTTAAAAAATCAAATTATGATGAACAATTACAAGAATCAACTATATCAGTAGAAGAATACAACAAATTATTACAAGAAAATCAAAATTTGAGAGCTCAAATAGAAACTATAAATTCTAGAATCTATACTAGTCAAGAGGCTGATAAAAAGCCGAAAGCTAATGATGATACAATATCAAGAATGAGCAAAGTAATGTATGATAATATAAGACAAGCAAGAGCTCAAGCATATAATGATGCATATGTACAAGACATGAAAAATAGAGGATATAAAATAAAATATAGTCATGATTTAAAATATTATATAAAATTTGCTGGATGTATTTGTATAGTAATTATTGCTTTGTGGATAATTTATCAAATCCCAATAATAAAACATTTTTGTAATAAATTATATGAAGAAAATCTAGTTATACAATCAATAATAAATATATTTAAAAAGACATTTACAACTGCAAAATAAAATATGAAAGGAAAAGTTATGAAAGCATTAATAACAGGTGCATCTTCTGGAATAGGAAGAGATATAGCTAAAGAATTAAGCAAAAATGGGTATGATTTAGTGCTAGTAGCAAGAGATTTAGAAAAATTAAATGAAGTAAAAATAGAATTAAAAACAAAAGTAGAGACGGTAAGTATGGACATTTCTAATCCAGAAAATTGTAAACAATTATATGAGCAATACAAAGATATAGACATACTTGTAAATAATGCAGGATTTGGAGATTGCGGGTATTTTGATAAAACAAATTTGGATAAAGAATTACAAATGATAAACACAAATATTGTAGCATATCATGTTTTAACAAAATTATATTTACAAGACATGAAAAAAAGAAATAGTGGAAAAATATTAAATGTAGCATCAATTGCAGGATTTATGCCAGGTCCATTAATGGCAACATATTATTCAACAAAAGCATATGTTGTAAGACTTTCAGAAGCAATAAGAGAAGAATTGCGTAAAGAAAAATCAAAAGTGCAAATAAGCATTTTGTGTCCAGGACCAGTAGATACTAATTTTAATAAAGTTGCAGATGTACAATTTGCACTAAAAGGTTTAAGTAGTAAATATGTGGCGAAATATGCAATTGATAAACTATTAAAAGGAAAATTTTATATAGTCCCAGGGTGGAAAATAAAGTTAGCTAGATTTGGAGCTAAAATTGTACCCAATAATCTAGTTGCAAAAATTTGTTATAACATGCAGAGAAGAAAAATTCAGTAAATTCATACTATAAAAGGTATGAATTTTTTTCATTTAAATATAATAGATATGGAGGAGGAATGACAATGATAAAAGTGAAAGAATTACCATATCCATTAAATGCACTAGAACCATATTACAATCAAGAAACCTTAGACATACATTATAATATTTTATATAAAGGATATGTAGAAAATACAAACAAAACACAAGAGAAACTAGAACAGGCAAGAGTCAAAGGAGAATTTGCAAATATAAAATGCTTAGAGAAAGACTTGAGTTTTTTTGGCTCAGGAGTAATCTTACATGAATTATTTTTTGAAAATATGGGACCTGCAATTCCAACAAGTCCAGACAATAAATTAATGGAACAAATAATAAAAGATTTTGGAAGTTACGAAAAATTTAAAGAACAATTTACAGAAAGTAGCAAAGTTGTGGAAGCATCAGGCTGGAATTTACTGGTATGGGTGCCAGATTTTTGCAAATTAGAAATTTTACAATGTGAAAAACATCAAAATTTAACATTGTGGGGATGTGAGCCATTACTTGTTTTAGACATGTGGGAACATTCATATTTCTTGCAATATAAGACTAAAAGAACGGATTATATTAATGCTTTTTGGAACATTGTAAATTGGAATGAAGTAAATAAAAGATTTAAAAAAATAGCCATTTAACAGTTTGTTAATGGCTATTTTTGTGGTTGAAGAGATTTTATAAAAATCTTTAACATACCTATTGACAAAAACATATAATAATGTTAGTATGAAAATATAAACATATGAACAACTATTCATATAAAAAGTGAAAGAACTAAACAAGGAGGAAAGATGGAAGACGGAATAGTAGATATAGAAAAAGTAAAAAAAATAAAAAAGATTATGCCAAGTGATGACTTGTTATTTGACATAGCTGAAGTATTTAAAGTATTTGGAGACACAACAAGAATGAAAATAATAAGTGCATTATTAGAAGCAGAACTATGTGTAGGAGATATAGCAGAAATAACAAACTCAACACAATCAGCAATATCACATCAGCTAAGAGTATTGAAACAAGCAAAACTAGTAAAATTCAGAAAAGAGGGAAAAATAGTATATTATTCATTAGATGATGAGCATATTTCAGAAATGTATGAAATGGCTAAAAGACACATAGAAGAAGGATATGAACATAAATAAGTTAAAAAAATGCACCGATAAGAACCGGTCCCAACGGTACCAAAATGGTACGGCAGAGAACCGGTCCCAAAAGTACCAAAATAGAAAAGGAGGAAGCATATGAAAAAGTATGAATTTATATTAAAAGATTTAGATTGTGCAGCATGTGCAAATGAAATACAAGAAAAGTTATCTAAAAATCCAGGTTTACACAATGTTAATGTGAATTTTGCAAAATTAAAATTAACTTATGAAACAGATACAGTTAGTGTAGATGAAGTTAGAAAGGCTGTAAAGGAGCAAGAACCAGATGTTGAAATGATTTCAGCAGAAAAAATGAAAGAGATAGAAAACAAAAAAGAGTCTAAAACAGGTGCTCAAATTACAAGATTAGTAATAGGAATATTAATTGCAGGTATTGGTTTATATGCCAAATTACCGGATACAGTTAGTACAATATTTATAATTTTAGGTTATACAATTTTATTATTTAGAACAGCAAAAAATGCATTTAAGATGTTATTTGCAAGTAAAAAAATAAATGAAAACTTCTTGATTACAGTTTCATGTGTTGGAGCATATCTTGTCGGTGAACATATGGAAGGCCTAATGGTAATTATTTTATATGAGATAGGAAAAATTCTTGAAGAAAAGTCAATTAGTAAAAGTAGAAAATCTATTAAAGATTTGATGGATATTAAACCAGAATATGCAAATTTAAAAAACGAAAATGATATCAGAAAAGTTTCACCAGAAGAGGTAAAAATAGGTGATATAATCTTAGTTAAAGAGGGTGAAAAAGTTCCACTAGACGGAGTTGTAACAAAAGGAACAGCAGATTTAAACACAGCATCTCTAACAGGAGAGAGTAAATTAACACAAGTATCAGAAAACAAAAATGTATTATCAGGAAGCATTGTTGTAGATGGAATGATAGAAGTAAAAGTTACAGAAAAATATGAAAATTCTACAGTAAGCAGAATTCTAGATTTAGTAGAAAATGCAACAGATAAAAAAGCCAAAACAGAAACATTTGTAAATAAAGCGTCATCAATTTATACACCAATAGTAATAGGCTTAGCAGCAATTGTAGCAATATTTTTACCACTATTTACAGATATTCCATATACAGGAAACAATGGAAGTATTTACAGAGCATTGATATTTTTAGTAATTTCATGCCCATGTTCAATTGCAATATCAGTACCACTTAGCTATTTTTCAGGAATAGGAAAATCTTCAAAAGAAGGAATTCTTATTAAAGGAAGCGACTACATAGATGCAATAAAAGACATAAAAGAAATTGTATTTGACAAAACAGGAACACTTACAAAGGGTGAATTTGAAATAACAAAAATAGATACATTTGAAAATTATAATGAACAAGAAGTACTAAAATATGCAGCAATGGGTGAAAAATATTCAAACCATCCAATTGCCAAAGCAATTATGAAGGCTAATAAAGAAGAAATAGCAGAAGTTCAAGAATTTAAAGAAATTGCAGGAAAAGGGCTAAGTTATCAGTATAATGGGGAAACAGTATTAGTAGGAAATTCAGTTCTAGTTGAATCAAATGATGCAAACGAGGAAGGTGCAACAAAAATATATGTAAAAATAAATGATAAATTAGCAGGAATTATCTACTTAGGTGATACAGTAAAAGATGGTGTAGTTGAAACAATAAAAGAACTAAAAAAATTAGGAATTAAAACAAATATGTTTACAGGTGATAACAAGCAAATAGCAGAAAAAACAGGAAAAGAAATCGGAATACAAAATATAAAATCTGAAATGTTACCACAAGACAAATATAATGCATTTGAGGAAATTATAAATAAACAAGAAGAGAAAGCAAAAGTTGCATTTGTTGGAGATGGAATAAACGATTCACCAGTTTTAGCAAGAGCAGATGTAGGAATTTCAATGGGTGGAGTTGGATCTGAATCAGCAATAGAAGCATCTGATGTAGTTATAATGACAGACAATGTTTCAAAAATTTTAAATGCTATAAAAATTTCTAAAAAGACTTGTGGAATTATAAGACAAAACTTAGTATTTGCAATTACAGTAAAAGTTTTAATTTTATTCCTTAGCACAATTGGCCTTAGTGGCATGTGGCAAGCAGTTTTTGCAGATGTTGGTGTTACAATTTTGACAATATTTAATACATTAAGAATTTTGAAATAAGAGAAGGCAGCTTAAATAGCTGTCTTTTAAATTATGCAAAAACTTGAAAAAAAACTATAAATCTGTTAAAATGTAGCACAGAGGAAGTGTAAGAATGGAAGAACAAATAGAATCAATACTAAAATTTCATATGCCAAGGTGGAATGAACTACCAGATATAGACTTATATTTAGATCAAGTAGTAAATTATATAGAAAGATATTTAGGAGCATATTCTATAAATAAAGAAGATAAAGTAATAACAAAAACAATGATAAATAACTACGTAAAACAAGGTGTAATGCCAGCGCCAGAAAAAAAGAAATATAACAGAGCACAAATAGCATATTTATTAGTAATTTGTATATTAAAACAAGTATATAGTATAAGTGATATAAAAAAATTAATTGCATTAACAATTCAAAATTACGAAGTAGGAAAAGCATACAATAGATTTTGTGCAAATTTAGAAGTATCGATAAGACACGTATTTACCAAAAAAGAATTTCCTAAATGTGACCAAATGACAGAAGAACAATACTTACTAAAAAATGTAGTGCAATCATTTGCAAACAAATTGTATGTAGAAGTAAAATTTTTAAATAAAGAAAAAATCTCAGCAGATTAATAAGTCAGCTGAGATTTTTTTCTAATCTTATTAATATTATTTTTTTATAAATTAAATATCAAGAAACCATATAATATAAGCTTTGAATGAAGTGTCGAATGTGCATGAAGAAATTTTAGAAATTCTATGCAATTTTATGGAAAGAGTTCACGATTGTGGAAGGGTGCCATAAAATAAGTTAGAATTTCTTAAATTTCGTAATAAGCCGAGACATGAAATGAAAAGCTTATATTTATAGAGCTTCTTGATATAATTAATTAAAGAATATTAACAAATAACATATAAAAAAACTCTGCATATAATAATAAAGGAAGGAAAGATGCAAATGGAAGACAATATAATAATTGAAGAAATTGAATTTACAGAAGAACTATATCAAAAAAACTTAGAAGAAAATGAATTTGCAGAAGATGATATGCATGGAATAGGGGAGGATGCAGATGGAAATAGTTAAAATGTTAGTACCAGAAAGCAAATATTCAATAAAATGTCCGCATCAAATGACACCGGAATTTATAATAATTCACAATACTGCAAATGACGCATCAGCAATGGCAGAAATATCTTATATGATAGGAAATAATAATAAAGTATCATTTCACTGTGCGATAGATAATTATAGAATTGTGCAAGGAGTCCCATTTAACAGAAATACTTGGAATGCAACAGATGGAGGCAATGGAAACGGAAATAGAAAAGGAATTGCACTTGAAATATGTTATTCAAAATCAGGAGGAGAAAGGTTTAAAGAAGCACAAAAACTTGCGGCAGAATATACTGCATATTTATTAAAACAAAATAACTGGGGAATAGACAAAGTAAAAAAACATGAAGATTTTTATCCTCAAAAGGGATGTCCTCATAGAACATTGAGTGAAGGATGGCAGAATTTTTTGAATTTAGTTCAATCATATATGGTTTATAGGCCAATAGATAATAATATAAAGAGTGGGAGTGATGAGCCAGTGAAAACGTATCAAAATGGAAGTACAAGTGAAAATGTTTATGCAGATACTGATTGCACAAAAAAAATTGGAAGTTTAAATCCACGAGAAAAATGTGACTGCTTTGGAATTTTCAAAGATAGAGCAATGGTAAGATATGCAGTTAATGGAACATCAAATTATAAAATAGGTTTTTGCAAGTGGACTGCAGGGGTAAAATAATTTAAGGGCTAGTGAGAAAATATCACTAGCCTTTAGTATTGAAAAATATATTCTTAAACATCAATTTAGAATAATCAGAAATATCATCTAAAGATAAATCAGTACCATTAAAATACTTTAAAACTTGATAAATAATACCATCAGTAAAAAAAGAAACATTAAATTTTAATTCTTTTTCAGGCAATTTTGTATTAAAAGAAGTTAAACAGGTATATAATTTGTCATATATAAGATTATTTAATTTTACAAGAAAAGTTCGAGGAGCCTCAGAAGATAAAAATAGACGATAAGTTTTTTCGTTTTTCTTTAGATAAGCAATAATTTTATCAAAATAAGTAAAAATATCATCTAAAGAGTTTAAAAGTTTATTATCTTCAACAAGAGTTTGGATAATCTCAGATTCAAATTCTTCTGCAATATCATATATACTGTCATAGTGATTATAAAAAGTACCTCTATTAATATCAGCTCTTCGTACAAGTTCGCTAACAGTAATATTATCTAAGCCATCTTTTTCTTTTATTAATTGAGCAAAAGTAGTTCGTATAAGCTTTTTAGTTTTTTCAGAAGAATGATTTAAATTTTTAACTTTCATGTGTAACCTCCAATCAAATATCAACAATTTTTTAAATAGTGTTGATATTTAGATATTTATTCAAAAATTGTTCTTCACAAATTAATTTAAAGAGATTATAATATAAAAGAAAAACAAATGTCAACACTGTATACAAATAAACAATGTAAAAAGGAGTGAGAAAAATGTCATATATTAAATTTGAAAATATAGTTAGAGAATATAAAACAGGAGATGTAACAATAAGAGCACTTGACAACACAAATTTTGAAATAGAAAAAGGTGAACTAGTAATTATAGTAGGACCAAGTGGAGCAGGAAAAACAACAACTTTAAACATTTTAGGTGGGATGGATTCACCAACCAAAGGAAGAGTAATAATTGATGGTAAAGATATAAGTAATTGTAATAGAAAGCAACTAACAGAGTATCGAAGAAATGATATAGGATTTGTATTCCAATTTTATAATTTGGTACAAAACTTAACAGCATTAGAAAATGTAGAACTAGCAACAGAAATTAGCAAAAAGCCATTAGATCCGAGAAGTGTATTAAAAGGAGTAGGGTTAGAAAGAAGAATGTTAAACTTCCCTGCACAATTATCAGGTGGAGAGCAACAAAGAGTTGCAATAGCAAGAGCAGTAGCTAAAAATCCTAAAATATTACTTTGTGATGAGCCAACAGGGGCACTAGATTATAAAACAGGAAAGCAAATTTTAAAATTATTGCAAGATACTTGTAGAAAGAATAATATGACAGTAATAATAGTAACACACAATGCTGCATTAGCACCAATGGCAGATAAAGTAATTCACTTTAAAAATGGTACAGCAGAAAGTGTCGAAATAAATGCTAATCCTTTGCCAGTTGAGCAAATTGAATGGTAGGTGATGAAAATGCATAAAAGAAAATTATGGAAAAGTATAAGAAAATCAATTACACATTCAATGGGAAGATTTATATCAATAATGTTGTTGATGGCCTTAGGTTCATTTGCATTAGTTGGTCTAACAGTTACAGGGCCAGACATGAGAGCCACAGGAACAACATATTTTAATGAATTAAATTCAGCAGACTTAACTATTTTAAGTGATTATGGAATTGACGAAAGCGAAAGAAATTCAATAGAAAAGGCCTCTGGAATAAGGCAAGTAGAATATTTATATTTAAAAGATGTTGTAATAAAAGATACAGATACAAGTGTAAGAATATTATCAAAACCATCAGAAATATCTACATATAGATTAGATGAAGGAAGTTTGCCAGAGCAAGATGACGAAATTGCAATTGATAGAACATATCAAGATAAATATAAAATAGGAGATACAATTTCATTTACAGAAAAGGCTGATACAGAAGGGAATCAAACACTAAAAAGACATGAATATAAAATAACAGGTTTTATATCTTCAAGTGAAATTATATCAGAAATAAATATGGGTCAAACCACAGCAGGAACAGGAGAATTAAAAGGATATGCAGTTGTAAATAGTGAGAACTTTGACTCAAGTGTATATATGATGGCAAAACTAACATTTACTGATACAGAAAATATTGATCCATATTCAGATGAATATAATGACAAAATTCAAGAACACAAAGAAGAATTAACAAAATTATTAAATGAGCAACAAAACAATAGATTTTCTGCTATAAAATCAGAATATCAAGAAAAAATTGATGATGGACAAAAAGAACTTGATGAAGGTAAAAAAGAGCTAGAAGATGCCAGAACAGAATTAAATGATGCGAATACAAAAATAGAAGAAGCAAAACAGGAAATTGCAAATAATGAACAAAAATTACAAGATGCTCAAAAACAAATAAGTGATGTAGAAAAAGAAATTACATCAAATGAGAAATTGTTAAAACAAAAGCAAAGTGAATATAATTCAGCACAAAAACAATATAATAGCAAAAAAGCGGAATATACACAAGGAAACAAAGAACTAGAAAGCAAAAAAACAGAATATAATGCAGGAAATACCAAAATAAATAGTACCCAACAGGATTTGGAAAATAAGAAACAACAGTTAGAATCAGCGAAAGCACAATATGAAGCAGGATTGCCATATACTCAACAAGAATATGAAGTGTTTATGAATACAACATATAATCCAGGAATGGCACAAATAAATTCAGCACAAGCACAACTAGATGCTAAAAAACAAGAATTGCAAACAGTACAAACGCAAATAAGCGAAGCAGAACAACAATTAGCGAATGCTAAAACACAATTAGATTCAGCTCAATCACAGTTAACAAGTGCAAAGGCGCAAATAGACAGTGGAAATAAGCAATTAAAAACAGGAAAAGTAAATTTAGCAAATGCTAAAAAAGAATATAATAGTGGAAAGAATACATTAGCAAATGCAAAAACAGAATTAGCAGAAAAAGAAAATGAATATAATGAAAAATTACAAGAATTTAATGAAAAAGAACCAGATGCACAAAAAGAAATAGATGAAAATGAAGAAAAACTAAATGATGCAAAAGAAAAACTAGAAAAATTAGATGCACCAACATATTCAATAGACAACAGAAGAGAAATACCAGGAGGAGATGGATATTCAGTATATGAAACAGTATCAGAAATAGTAGATTCACTAGCAAAAGTATTTCCGGTATTCTTATATTTTGTAGCAGCATTAGTAACATTTACAACAATGACACGTTTTGTAAGTGAAGAAAGAATAAATAATGGAACATTAAAATCATTAGGATATCAAGATAAAGACGTAATCCAAAAATTTGTTGTGTATGGATTTATTGCAGGAATGACAGGAACAGTATTAGGAATAGTACTTGGTCACACATTGTTGCCACATATAGTTTACAATGCATATAAACATGGATTTATATTACCACCAATAGAATTACATTTCTATATAGGAATAACTATTTTAGCAGTAATATTATCACTTATAAGCAGTGTGCTACCAGCATATGCAGTAGCAAAAGGAGATTTACAAGAAACAACAGCAAGCTTATTACAACCTAAAGCTCCAAAAGCAGGTTCAAAAATACTATTAGAAAGAATTACACCAATCTGGAAGAGAATGAAATTTACACAAAAAGTAACTGCACGAAATATATTTAGATATAAAAACAGAATGTTTATGACAATCTTTGGAGTTGCAGGTGCAGCATCAATATTATTTGCAGGATTTAGTGTAAAAGGTTCAATTTCTAAAATAAATGAAAAACAATTTGAGAACATTATAAAATATGATATGATAGTTGCTCAAAATGATGACCTAGATGAGGAAGCAAAAACAGAATTCAACAATTTACTTAATTCGGAAGAAATAAAAAGTTATTCATCAGTTTATTATGAAGAAGTAACAAAAGTCGCTGGAAAAAATAATGACACACAAAGTATAAAATTAATTATTCCAGAAAATGATGATGATTTTAACCAATATATTTCACTTGCAGATAGAAAATCACAAGAGAAAATAGAGTTACAAGATGATGGAATAGTAATTTCAGAAAGACTTGCAAAACTGCTAAAAGTTTCCAAAGGTGATGAAATTACATTTACAGATAGTAGCAATAAAGAAAGAACAGCAAAAGTATCAGGAATATGTGAAATGTATGCAGGGCATTTTATATTTATGAATACAACGGAATATAAAAAGGTATATCAAAAAGATTGTGAATCAAATGCAAAATTATTATTACTAAATGATTCAAGCACAGAAAATACTAATAGTCAAGCAGCTAAATTTATGGAATTATCAGCAGTTAAAGGAATTGTGCAAAACACAACATTATATAATCAAATAAATACAATAGTAAATTCGCTTAACCAAATAATGATTGTATTAATTATAGTTGCATCAATGCTTGCAGTAGTAATTTTATATAATCTTACAAATATAAATGTAGCAGAAAGAATTAGAGAATTGTGTACAATCAAAGTATTAGGATTTTATGATAATGAAGTTACAATGTATATTTATAAAGAAACAATTTTCTTATCTATAATTGGTGTAATTGTGGGTTGGATAATTGGAATATTACTTCATACTTATATATTGGTTGCAGTTCCACCAGCAGAAGTTATGTTTGATCCTAAAGTTACTATTAGCTCATATATTGTTCCAGCTGTTGTAATTGCTTTTGTAACTTTTGTATTGAAATACTATGTAAATAATAGATTGAAAGTGGTTGATATGCTTGAGGCATTGAAATCTGTTGATTAGAAAAGTTTAAAAAACAGTTGACAAATTATGTAAAACGAGATATAATAATGGCTGTAACTAAATAATTCTAGAACAACGGAAAAGAGGAAAAGACAATGAAAGAAAAAGAATATATAGTGGCATTAGCAATAGACGATAATGCAGGAAATGTTGACTATTGCAATAAAGAGGTAATTGAGGCTAACTCAAAGAAAAGTGCAGAAACCAAATATAATAAAAAAAATGGATGCGATTACTTACATGGAGTATGTTTAGGTCGACATTATAAAAACAAACTCTTTCAAAAATTGTTCGGAGTAGAAGTATAGTACAAAAATTATTGTGCTACAGAAAAAAGCAAAGTCTAGAAATATTCTAGGCTTTGTTTTTGGTTATAGGACTTGAAGTACTATAATTGTTAATATATAATAACCTCGGAGGGAAAAAATAATATGAATGTAGATTTAGAATTATATAGAGTTTTTTGTGAAGTAGTAAAATATAAAAATATATCA